>ENA-ORXT01000377-ORXT01000377.1-marine-metagenome-genome-assembly--contig:-NODE-377-length-73568-cov-13.446504_pt1 | contig 73568 bp, 59 predicted proteins | sample MGYA00237868_ERZ511482 | MGnify/ENA metagenome assembly ERZ511482 | reverse complement strand
ATACCCGGTATGGGAGACATACCAGAGATCGAGATCCACTACGATGAAACGGGTTTCGACAAGATGCGTGGTGGTGCCTGTGGTCTGGCAGAGATATCTACGTTACCGCTGATGCCGGCGTTGGGCAATGCCGTGTTCAACGCAACCGGTTGGCGGCCCACAGACCTGCCGATGTGTCCTCGCCGTGTTTCCAGCCAGTTCAAGCAAGGAGTCTGAATTATGTATACCAATGCAACCAGTATTGATCAGGCGAAAAAGGCGAGTGGTGAGTTCCGCGCTGGTGGTACGGACATACAGGAGCGAATACGCAGTCGGGTTACCACGTCACCCTTAATAGACATCACGGCGATCGACGGGTTATCCAGTGTGGACATCACCGATGATGGTGTGACGATTGGTGCGTTGATAACGCTGGATCAATTGCAAGGCAATGCGTATCTTACGCAGCATTACTCCGCACTTGTTCTGCCTGCAAAAACGCTGGCTACCCCTCAGACGCGTCATGTGGCCACACTGGGAGGGTCACTCAGCCAACGCACGCGGTGTGCCTACTATCGCCATCCGGATCTGAGTTGCCCGAAGAAAGGAGGCACGGAAGAGTGCCCTTCGCGTCAGGGTGAGCATCAGTTGGGAGTTGCCTATGACTTTGGGCCTTGCGTGTATCCACATCCCTCATCGATAGGCTGTGCGCTACTGACATACGATGCCAAGCTTGCAATATCGGGTAGAGGATTGGTGAGTGTTGAAGACTTCTTCGGCGACGGCAGTGACGTGCGAAGGGATAATACGCTGTCGTCTGGTGAAATCATTACAGCCATTCATTTGTCAGCAGCTGTGGCTGATGAAAAGGTTGCCTATTTTCGCCACATGAGTCGGGCCTGGGCTGAATGGCCGTTGGTTGAGGTAGTGGTCAGGCTTAACGTTAAAGACGACAAAGTTCATGACGCAAAGGTTGCCATAGGGGCTGTGGCTAACATCCCCTTTCGCCTCACAGAGGTGGAGCAGGTGTTGATGAGTAGTCCGTTGTCTGCAGATTCTCTGGCAAGAGCTGCCAAAGCATCCACAACACGCTGTAGTCCGTTGAGAGATACGGGTTACAAGGTACCGATCATTGAGGCGAGTGTTCTGGAGGCGCTGGAATTGGCTGTCAACTCAGACGCATAGCTGCGCGAATGTCTGTATGACAGTGACCGTTTTTACTTAGGAGTCTGCGCGGCCCGGACTTTTCAGAAGAATCCGGACTGGGTGTTCACGACTAGGCGTCCCCGACTAGGCGTCCCCGAAGGTTCATGGATGATCCGGGCTAATACATGGTCTGATTGTATTCTTCTTCCAGATCTTTCTCAGCGGCGGGCAGGGTTTCCGGGTCTGCAGGCTGGCCGGAAGATTGTTCCAGAATCATGCCGATCATGGATGTCATTTCTGATCGGTCTTGATGCGACTCGGCCTTCCACAGTTTTGCACGCCGGAATGCCTTGGCGCAATGCAGAAAGGCTTCGTTAATCTGCACCACAATCGCAAGAGTTGGCGTACGCCCTTTTACAATCATGCTTTCCAGCAACTGCGGATCGCGGCTGAGGCTGGCCTTGCCGTTCACCCGCAAGGCATCATCAAAGCCGGGCACCACGAACAACAGGCCCACCGATGAATTGCTCAGAATGTTGCTCAGGCTATCTAGCCGGTTGTTGCCAGGACGATCCGGGATGATCAGAGTATTGTCGTCCAGTATTTGTACAAATCCTGCCGGGTCACCTCGTGGGCTAACATCGGCCGAACCGTTGGCATGCTGAGTGGACAGACACAGGAACGGTGAGCGTGCAATGAACTCACGGCAATGCCGGTCCAGTTTTGGCAGACATTTCTTGATTGCCAGAGCATGAGTATTTGCGTAGAAACTGCGCAATTCTTCTTCGCTGGTAATCGTGAATGCAGTATCTGGAACTTTCATGGTACGAATTCCTCAGTCAGGCTCAGCATATCAATTCGGTGGGGAGCCGCACTCGCTTGGAGTGTCCATCATCAGCGACGCTACCCTCGGGAACCATAATACCTTTTAATCGCATGGCACTGCTTGTAAGACCGTCATCCCCGCGGAGGTGGTGATCTATCCTCGTATTGACAGCGATTCTTAGCCTCCGCGGGAATGACGAATTGCATTTATTGCAGTGCCACTCCCCTTTTTAGAACTATTGGATCTGTTGGGCAGAGTTTCGGATGCTCAGTTGATATAAATCCAGCTCCTTGCCGATACCTTTAACCCTTTCGGTGCGCGTCTTCACCTGACAGGTCTGTTCCAACAAAGCCTGTATGCCTTCTGTCTCATAGACCTCTTGTGACAAGATCACTTGTCTGGATTCAGCCAGCCCCTGAACACGTGCTGCAGTATTGACGGTCTGACCGAAGTAGTCCTGTTGGTCATTCGAACTGATTGCAATGCAATATCCCTTGTGGATGCCTATCTTTATCTCAACACTTTCACTGATTGAGTCGTTAAAGGTCTCGATTGCTACCAGGGCTTCCAGAGACGAATTGACAGCATCTACCGAGTTTTCGAATGTGGCCATCACGGCATCTCCAATAGTCTTAACGATTGCCCCGTTGTTACTGACTATGACTTCCCTGAGTCTGGCAAAGTGTTGTTGTACAAGAAAAAATGCCTGGGGGTCACCCACCTGCTCGTACAACGCTGTAGATTCGGTAAGGTCAGTAAACATCAGGGTCAGGTCATTAACAGCGATGCCTTCGCTGGCACCGATTTTCTCAGACCGAAATAGATCACGAAATGTCTGGTTGGATAATAATTTTTTTCCTGACAGGAATGGCTTGAAGAATAGTGGCTGGGGTTCTATTGGCGGCATGACCAGTATCAGTAGAGCATTTCGATCTACACCACTATTTTTGATGGTTAATTCAAGTTGTCCGGTGCCAAGCACACCGACTACGTCCGCAAAGAACTTCAATTTGCCGAATTCTATGACGCCTTGTTGCATGTCTGGATCGTTACATGACAAGGGACCATCAGTAAAATCGAGAGAGAGAGTAGGAGTTGTGGTTTCCGCACCCTCCTGAATGGAGAACATTGCCGCAGCTTCGCTGTCTACATTTCTAACCAGCATCCAGCCTGGCTCAAGTTGCTTCGTGTAAGTCCGGATCTCATCCGCCTCGATGTAGTCAGTGTGTTGTGTGAATTGCTTGAGGACACTCTTGAAGTCCAGATCGGGTGGAAATACGGAGCCCTCAATCAAGTGGTATTGGAAGTAGTAGTCTTCCGCTGACAGTTTTTCTGGGTGATTGAAGATATTGTCACGTATTTGCGGCACAACGCCGAAGGTCACGTGCATGAGGTCGTCCATTGAGGTGGTATTCTCGTTCTTGCAGACAGGACAATTGAATTGAGACACCACGGACTTCAAGTGCTCGAAGCTTCCAAACACACTGGCACAGCTGCTACAGACCATGTTCCACTGAATCTCTAGCAAGCCAATCGTTGATGCATGCAGAAAAAGATCGATCGCTTCATTGTGATCCATACGCCGTTCATCAGCATAACGGATCGGATTGATACGAAACAGGGCAAGATCGTCATCAGACTGGAGCAGAGCTTCAAACTTTGAAATAACACGAGGCCCCCAATTTTGAAGGGACTCCAGCTGCTCCAGTTTTTCGTCAAGGGTTACTTCGTTAATCACATAGCTCACGTAGCTTAGTCCTTTGGCTGATGGAAAAACTGTATGTGTTGTTATGCACGGCTACGCTGGTATCACTACCGGTAGTATCCAACCAGACAATTCTGATCGCCTATAGTGGTGTAGTAACTTTCTTTTTCCACGGGCTCTGTGCTCCCTGGTCGAGGCCACCAGTATGTGGCAGTCATGATCGCTCCTTGAGTATCGTGACTCAGTAGCTCACCCATGTTAGTGCCATTTTTGTCAGTAAGATCATAGCCACTGGTACCTACCAGTTCACTCATGCCGCCGTGAGCAGTCAAAAGGCCGTCATCAGGGCCATCGATGACAAAACAAGTGACGTACAGATCTCGATCTCTGAATCCATCGCTCCCCTCCGTGAATGCCTTGAGCGCAGCATCCTTGTCTTGCTGCATGGCCACGATAGCGCTTTCAAGCATCGATCTGGCCTCCTCGGAAGTCCCGAAGTCAGTCGCCACGACGATAGAGCTTAATAGCAGGCTTGTTCCGCCAATAATTGCTGCATAGGTTTTGCTAACGTGCATTTTGTGAATCTCCGGGTCTCTGATAAGGTGTCTGCTTAGAACAATCGAACTGAGAGGCGAGTCAGCAATGTGTTAGGTAGATAGCTGGAAACCTGCCGTATGCGATCTGCCAATCTTGAGATTCAAGGTTACAAGATGAGCATTAACTGCCCATTTCCACATCGTTACCAACTCATGTGAACGAACAGATGATTTTGGAAATACCCTGCAAGCCGGAGAGTTATCTGACCCGGTTGTGATGCCGTTCTAGTCGCTGGGCATGGCTGATTTCCGGCGGGTATGCCAATTGTGAGTGACTAGGAACCTATTCTGTCTCGTAGCGACATCAGCAATTCACACGCTTTTATATAATCGTGACCACCGTGACAGTCGGGTAGCGAATCCACGATAGGGCCAAGCAGTGTGATGGCATCCAAAATTCTATTCAGATTGGCAAGATGTCTGGCGAATGAAAGCCCCGTGCGTAATCGATACAATCCCGCTTTCTGGCTGTCTGCGATCGACATGGCTTTTTCATAGCATTCCAGGGCCATGTTGATATCACCGTCAGCTGAATATGCATCGCCTTCAATGCGTGAGCTTTCAACAATACTGAACTTTATGTTCTTTTCCTGCGCGGGCTCTGTAAACGTATGAAGGTACTGAATGGCCTCTTTAGATCTGCCGGAATGTACAAGGGCATCAGCGAATAGCTGTACATCGAAGAGGCGGAATACAGGTATTCCGTTACCCGAGTCTATCAGCGACTGAAGCTTTTTCAGCCCGGATCGATTGTCCTGTCGATAGTTCGCATAGGCCAGATAGATATCTGCGTGGTACTGGAAAGCATGGAATATACGATACCTGGATACAAGCGCATTGACCGCATTGGCGTGTAGCTGAATGCGTCTGGTATCCAGCTGCAGGGTAGCAATAACAAGCTGACCGAATGCAACGAACATGCGCAAGTACGGGTTCTTGCCGTGTTCTGCAATGTCATGAGCGTCTTGAATGGTCTGATGACACTCCTCTACCAGACCGCTGATACATTGGTTGATCGCTAGCCAATGACGTCCACTGACGGCGAAATTCAATCCATAGTTGCCCATTATGGCTGCGTATCGGCCAGAATCTTCCAGTCTAAGTCCGGATTGAAGTACCTTGCGCGCTTCCGTGAATTCGCCCATGCACTGCAACTGAGGGCCTTCCAGCATAGGCAAGACAAACAGTGCATCTTTGATAAATGACTGCGACGCGATATTCTGGTCCAGATTGGATAGCCGTTCTCGCCATTGCTGCAGGATTGGCAGATTGTCGGAAAGGTTGCCACTGGTAAAATTGAACGACCATCTTCCGTACAAGACGACGAACAATTCGGGTGAGGTTTCAAGCTCGTCCGTCAATGCGTAAGCCCGTGCAAAAATGTCCCCCAACTCCCGGGCAAAATATCCACTGGTGTAGCGGTAGGCAAAGCCCATAGCCAATAACAGATTGAGTACCAGATTAGGTTGTATCGAGTCTTTGGCAGGGTTCTCAACCAGAGGCAATGCAGGCTGGAGAAGCTCTAGTAGGCCGTGCGAATGAGCGCCGAGACTGCACATGATGCGCAGTCCGGTAATAGCCTCGGTTAGTGGCTCACGTTGTTCTTCAGCAAGAGCGAAGTACCAAGCCTTGCTTATATTGTTGAAGTCCTCTGTAAAGCGATTTTGTAAAGAGGGTGTTGTGGATTCAGATTGACTGGCAGACAGTTCATTGAGTACCTGAAGATAATGACTGCTATGGGCCTGCGTTATCTCATTTCGAATTTCTGAGTTATTCAGCTGTTGTTCTGCATACTGTCGCATGAGCTCGTGCATTTCATAGCGCTCAGTGTCTGGCAAGTATTGTATTAACGACTTTCTCACCAGACGTGTCAGTTTCTGAAACGATGCACCAGCGACGATTTGTGCGGCTCTTCTGTCAAACCCTCCACGAAATACCGATAGGGCACTAAACAGAGCCTGGTCTTCATCGTCTAGTAGCTTCCATGAATAATTGAATGTGGCCTTGATACTTCGTTGACGCTCGGGAATGTCAATCGAATCGGTTTCTAGAAAGGCAAGGCCGGTCTCCAGTTCCTGATAGATCTGGCGGCAAGACAGCCCGTCGACCCAGCCAGCAGCAATGACAATGGCCAAAGGGTGACCGTCCACCAGTCTGACTATTTTGCGGATGTATTCCCTGGTGTCTGTGCCGGGTTCAAAATCGATACGTGTACGCTTGGCGACATCGATGAATAGTCGGTATGCATCGCTTTCTTGCTCAGTATCAGAGCACTGTAGGCCAGTAATGGCACAGACAGCTTCCTCAGTTAAAACGAGACGTTGTCTTGATGTAACAAGAATAGTCAGGTTGGGTGACTGGTCAAGCAGGAAGCTGACAACGTCGTTTTCGAGTATGAGGTGTTCAAAATTGTCGAGAATCAAAAGACGCTTCTGGTCGTCGAGCTGGTTACAGATACTGCTGATCGCCTCGTCTCCCGGTAGAAGCTGAACACCTAGAACTGATGCAAGATTGGATAAAAAATCTGTTCGGCTGTTCATTGAGGCCAGCTTGACCATCCAGATGCCGCCGGGATAGTCGGGTATGAGCGAATGACTCGCTTGTACTGCTATTCTTGTCTTGCCCACGCCTCCGATGCCGGTTAATGTCACCAGTCGCTGCGTCTGAAGGTTTTTGCAAAGTGTTGAGAGGGCAGTTCTGTTTCCGATATAGGGTGTTTTCTCTAGAGGCAGATTGTGTAGCGCCATCACGGTTGAGCCGCCACTTTCTGAAGACTCCCTGGGTTCTGAATTGGCGAGTAGTTTGCCACTGCGTATTGAGGCAACAAGATCAAGTGTTTCCTCTTCTGGCTTGACCCCCAGCTCCTGTTGTAGGGTTCTCTTCATTAGCGAGTAGTGAGAAAGTGCTTCCGAATAATCTCCGCTGTACGCTAGTGCGCTCATCAGCATTCGATGAGCCTGCTCTGCGTAGGGCGCTATGTTTACGAGGTGACGCGACAGGTGTTCTACCGCGGAATGATCTTGAACGAATTCAGCTTGTCTGGCCAGTAGGGTTAGCGCTCTCACTGCGCTCAACCTCAGTTGCTCGCGCTGTTCCTGTTGCCACTGCTCGAATTTCTCACACTCTTCCAGTTCAAAACCCTCCATGAATTCTGCTGTGTACAGTGCAACAGCACTTTCAAGGTGGTTTACGCAGGTGTCACAGATCTTCGGTTCTACATGGTTGTGTGCTTTAACCTGACCAAGCAACGTGTTGAATTGAAGGACATCGTTAATGAGGGAAGCTTTCGGATTTAGAGTAATCGTGAGTCTGTCGGTGATGACCAAAGGAGCTTCGGACGAACTCAGAATCTTGTTAATGCGTGAGACAGACACTCTCAGGTTGTTTCGTGCATCTTTTTCAGCCAAGCCTGGCCAGAACATATCCGCCAGTTGCTCTCTGGAATGAATTCGAGGTTGTGTCAATGCAAGATAGCTAAGAAGCGCAATGGACTTACGCCCCCGGACGCTGACTGTTCTGGCGTTATCGTCTTTCAGGCCAGGTGGGCCAAAAAGATTCAGGCGGGTTATGGTATCGAACATCTTCTAGATATCTCCAGTTTCCGAAAAACCAGAAAACCGGGCTTGCTGAAATTCAATACCAAGCCAAAAGTATAGTGAAAACACGGATCTGTATCTGTCATGTGTGGAATGAAGTCTGTCTACAATGACAGAAAACGGTCATCACGCCACTGACACGTGGTAAGTACAAGTCTCTAGGGAGGTTCATGACGATAAAACGTATAGTGTGCCTGACGTTGTCTTGTTTCATCAGTGTGTCAGCCTTATCGGCGAGTGCATCGGAGATCAGTGTGATGCTGGTATCGGGTCATTCGCCCGTGTACCGCTGGGTTAAACACCTGAGTAACACTTTCGTGCCGTCTGTTGATAGTGCTTTGAAGGGTACCGAATACTCCATCAACTGGGATGAGCAATACAGTGGAGCACTGGCAGGTGTGGGCGACGAAATGCAAACCATTGAGGAGGGCCTGGCCGAGATTGGCATAGTGCCGAGCGTATTCAGCACCTCAAGACTAGGTGTGCAGAACGTTACCTATTTCACGCCGTTTGTTTCTTCTGATGCACGTGGTGTTGCTGAACTCATGGATCATCTGCACGCCAGCGAGCCACATTTTCAGCAAGCCTGGCACGCAAACGGTATCGAATATCTGGGTGGTGCCATAGGCATTGACGACTATCTTCTAATGACCACCACACCAATCGATAGCATCGAGCAACTCCAAGGATTGAAGATCGCAGCTCCCGGTCCTGCCGTTAACTGGCTCGATGGCACAGGCGCTATTGGTGTTTCTGGCAATTTGGCAACGTACTACAACGATATTCGCGCAGGTGTATACGACGGAACAATTACCTTCGCCACTGCAGCGTTACCGGGTAAGCTGTATGAAGTGGCACCCTATATCACACTGGTTCGTTTCGGTGCGCAATATGCCGGAGGAATTGCTGCCAACAAAGACTGGTTTGATGCGTTACCAGAAGTCGTGAAAAGCGCCCTGATAAACGCGGCTACCGATCATCGTGTCGCCTACCTGAACGATCTTGATCTGGCAGTCCGCGAATCGCTAGTGCAAATGGAGGAGCTTGGCGCAATCGTGACGCAAGTTGATGATTCCTTCCGTATGCAGTGGGCTTCTGGTATGAAAAACGTAGCAAAGATCTGGGCGAAACGTCTTGACGCTGAAGGTCAGCCGGGTACAGCGGTTCTGGAAACGTATATGGATGCAATGCGCAGTACTGGCGCAATGCCCGTCAGAAACTGGGACGAGGACTGACGGTGCTGGGCAGTCAATACAAGTTCTGGTTGTTTTCTCTGTGACGATGTACCCTCTCGACCCATCCTCCGGTAACAAGAGTCTGCATTTTCTAGCAGTACTCAGACTGTTGTCCAGTGCCCTGGCCTGTCTTACCGTTGCACTGAACACAGTCGGTTCGATGTTAATCGTGGCTGTGATGCTACTCGTCAATGTTGACGTTATTGGTCGAAATCTGTTTAACAAACCTGTGCCTGGCGTCCCTGAGTTGGTGACCCTGTCAGTGGTGGCTATAGTATTTCTGCAAGTTGCCTACGCCTTCCAACGGGGGTATCTGACACGAACGGTTGTCTTGTTAGCGTACATCGAGAAACGTAGTTTGCGTGTCCGTGCATTACTGGAACTCCTGTTGTCTTTGCTCGCCAGTGCTGTCGTCATTGAGTTGCTTCTGGCGAGTTGGCCGTTATTTTTAAAGGCGTGGGTGCGTAACACCTATGAGGGCACCATTGGTAGTTTTACAGTCGTACAGTGGCCGGTCAAGATGATCATACTGGCGGGGAGTTCTGTGTTACTGGCTCATCTTTTCTTGAGAGCTTTGCAGTCAGCTTATGCATTCTGGTACAGAGTACCGTTGAATGGTATTACCCATGACCAACCCTGAGGTCGGCCTGATGTCGTTAGCGGGAATTCTGGTTTTGATATCAGTGGGTTTGTGGGTGCCGTTCGCTCTCATGTTGGTGTCTTATCTGGGGGTCTGGGCAATCAAGGGTTCTCCTGTGCTGGCAGGTAAATTACTGGCCCTTACCGCGGCAGATTCCTTGTCAAACTATTTTTTCTCTGTAGTACCGCTGTTTGTACTGATGGGCTATATCGTCGCGGCGTCCGGTATGGGACGAGACGCTTTCGATACTGCACAACACCTGTTCAGACGTTGGCGCGGTGGCCTTGGAGTAGCGACAGTAGGGGCGAACGCACTTTTTTCTGCCGTCACTGGAATCTCAATTGCTGCCGCGGCTGTGTTTGCCCATATCGCTGTTCCTGAAATGGTGCGTCGAGGGTATACCGTCAGGTTTTCTGTCGGGGTAGTGGCTGGGTCTTCGGTTCTGGGTATGTTGATCCCACCGAGTCTGTTGTTAATCCTGTATGGCTTGCTCACCGAGCAGTCCATTGCTGATATGTTTATTGCTGGAATAATCCCGGGTTTGCTACTTGCCCTGGTATTTACAATAGGTGTCGTCATTATGGCCATCTGGTTTCCGACATTTACCGGTTACGGTGCTACCAATTACCAAGATGAATCCGCCGATGAATCAACGGCTGTGCACTTAAAGCGTCTTGTACCTCTTTGTACGTTGGTGGTGATTGTATTCGGAGGTATCTATTCGGGCCTGTTTACCCCTACTGAAGCTGGTGCTGTGGGTTGTTTTGTGTCGCTGTTACTGGGTCTGATACGAAAACGGTTGAGCTGGCGGGATCTGAATGCTGTTCTTGCCAATACCGGTTTAGTAACAGCTTCAGTCTGTTTCCTTGTTCTGTCAGCGCAAACGTATTCGAGAATGTTGTCCTTGTCTGGTCTGCCTATGGATGCCGGAAATTTTCTTGCGGCCAATGGTCATGGCTATTGGTTCACTTTGCTAGCGTATGTCAGTGTGATCATCCTGATGGGTGCCATTCTGGATTCGGCATCTATCATGCTGATCATGGTGCCTCTCATGCTGCCGATAGTTGTCGGGCTCGAAGTGGATCTGATCTGGTTTGGCATCGTAACGGTTATTGCGATTGAAATAGGGCTACTCACCCCACCGTTTGGCATGGCAGTTTTTGTCATAAAGAGTACTCTGAACGACCCATCGATATCACTGACTGATGTGTTTCTAGGGGCTGCGCCCTTTGCCGTGCTGATGTTTATCGTACTGTTGATGATTATGGTGATGCCGTGGCTGGCGACGGGGTTGTTGTGATACCTGCATAACTATCAGGTGGTGCTACTATTTGATTGAGCCAATTTAAGTACTGCAAGCTGGTCTCATCCAGCTTCTCATGCCAGGGAGTAAACTTCATTGGACAGCATTGAGATTCTATCCGAGTGAACGCTCCGATGAATTCAGGAAGTCGGTTGATTTCCTCGTCCTATGCTCGCGCATTATTGCGCGCGGTCGCTGAGCACGGACACGATGCCAAGGCTTTTGCATCGGAAGATGGTATCGATCTCGACAGTCTGCAGGCCACCTATGACATGCCAGCTGATGTCTTCGGGCGTATGTATCAGCGCGCCATGTTGTTACTCAAGGATGAGTCGCTGGGTATGGTTAGCGGTGGCAAAGTGGCCAGTGGTACGTTTCGCATGATGTGTCTGTGCGTCATTCATCGGCCAACACTAGCGGCGATTGTAAAGCGAGCGGCAGAATTTCTGGACGTGTGTAACGGTGTGGCCATAAAGCCACAGATCATGGTGTCCTCTCAAAGCGTCAGTATCGCGTTTGCCACTGTTCGTGGTGAGACTGAACGAACCATCGATACTATCCTGAGCCAAGAGGACCCTGTGAAAATTCGCACCACCTTGTATTTGTGGCACAGTCTGCTCAGTTGGTTTGCTGGACGCTCACTGCCAATGGTACGGGTGGAATTCTCGTTCCCGGAGCCTGTCAAAGGTGCCTTGTGGTCGAATGTATTTCGATGTCCCGTTGCGTTTGATTGCGCTTTCTCTCTTCTGCGGTTCGAGCCCAATGTATTGGACTTGCCCAATATTCAAACCGAGCCGTCGCTAACTACCTTTCTCAAATCAGCGCCGTACCGGCTTATCGTACCTTCCCACGATGACCAGAGACTGAGTGATCGTGTTCTGGCCATATTCGGTGATGACTATTCGCAAAGGCTGCCCAGTGCTGAACAGGTAGGAAAACAGTTAGGCATGTCTGTAAGCACCTTGCGCAGACACCTGATAGAAGAAGGATCATCTTATCAGGAGCTCAAGGACGAATGCCGACGCGCTGCTGCCATGCAATACCTGGCGTCCCCTGATCTGACATTCGCCGAAATTGCCGGGCTACTGGGGTTCGACGAAATTAGTGCTTTTTACAGGGCATTCAAGCGATGGATGGGTGTGACACCGTCTCAGTATCGCGACAGTCTCTAGTAGTAACGGCGATGTGGCGAGTGAAGTGTCTTAAAAGGCGCGCGCTGACCTCTGGTTGCTAGTGTGTTTTGGCTGAGAGATTGTGGCACCCGGTTGCGAGTCACAGGGCGTCCTTGCGTTTGAGCGCTGCACCACATCGTATAGTCGTCTAAGATCGCGGCACTATTTGACTAACGACCTGTTGCCGTATCCCATGCTCTCCGACACTGAAACGAATACTACTTGGCGCAACCGACTGGGTAACTGGATAGCCCAACCGTCGGTCGAGCGTGTATTGATTGCGCTGATCCTGATCAACGCACTTATTCTCGGTCTGGAAACGTTTCCGGCAGTGATGGATCGATATGGTTCCCTGCTCAAGGCGCTGGATGCCGCGATACTAGCCATATTTGTGGTGGAGCTGACGTTGAGAATTGTGGCGCATGGCTGGCGCTTCTTTCGTGACCCCTGGAGTATTTTTGATTTCTCCGTGGTCGCGATTGCGCTAATCCCTGCCAGTGGTCCGTTAGCAGTTCTGAGAACATTACGCGTATTGCGCGTGTTGAGAATTCTGACGCTGATGCCGTCCATGCGTCGCGTTGTTACCGGATTGATCAGTGCGTTGCCTGGCTTGAGCTCTGTACTCATGCTGATGGGGCTTATTTTTTACGTTGCAGCTGTTGTGGCAACAGGGTTGTTCGGAGAGCAGTTTCCACAATGGTTCGGTAACCTGGGTGAGACGGGCTATACCCTGTTTCAGGTGATGACACTGGAAAGCTGGTCGATGGGCATCGCGCGGCCTGTGCTTGAGGCGTACCCGTATGCGTGGATCTTCTTTGTCATCTTCATTCTGGTGACAACGTTTACCATGCTTAATCTGTTTATTGCCGTGATAGTCAACGCCAATCAGGCTGAGCACGATGTGGAAAATGCCAATTTTGTGGAGATGCAGCATGAGCAGACGCGAGCACAGATTCAGGCGCTGGCGGTAGAGGTGACTACGTTGAAAGCCCTGTTGGAGAGTCGCCCTCAGTGATATTTATTCGGTGTAGGCAAACGAAAAAGGTAGTTTTCTTGTGATGAGTCACTTGTTTAAGTTACTGAATATATAGGATAAAATATACCCACACGATTTTGTGAACGAATATGCTACTAAATTAGCCCAAAATCGTTATTGAGTTGATGCGACTCCGGGTCGACACTTGGATCAATCAATAAACCGTGGGTGTACCCGACATGCCAGCATACAATCCGCCGCTACAAGACATCCGTTTTGCACTACGTGAAGTGCTGAATTTCGATGAGCATTACGCCAAGTTGACCGGGGCTGAAGATGCTACCCCCGATACCGTAGATGCCATTCTGGAGGAAGGCGCGAAGTTCGCCCGGGATGTGCTAAGCCCATTGAACAGCGTCGGTGATGCCGAAGGGTGTACGTGGAAAGACGGCGTCGTCACCACGCCTTCAGGTTTCAGAGAGGCTTATCAGCAGTATGTTGAAGGCGGCTGGCCCTCCATGACGCAGCCTCAAGAACTGGGTGGCCAAGGCTTGCCTGAGTCGCTAGGCACAGTGTTGTCTGAAATGAACGGCACAGCAAACTGGTCCTGGGCGATGTATCCAGGGCTGTCGCACGGAGCCATGAACACGCTGGCCGCGCATGGGACTGAGGCACAGCAACAGGCCTATCTGACCAAGTTGGTATCCGGTGAATGGACAGGCACCATGTGTTTGACCGAGTCACATTGCGGCACGGATCTGGGCTTGCTGAAAACTCGCGCCGAACCCAACGATGACGGCAGCTTTGCAATCACCGGTCAGAAGATATTCATCTCGGCCGGTGAGCACGACATGGCCGATAACATAGTTCATATCGTGTTGGCCAGACTACCCAACGCACCAAAAGGTACACGCGGAATTTCGCTGTTCATCGTACCCAAGTTCACGCTCGATGATGCAGGCGAGGTGGATACTCGCAACGCTGTCAACTGTGGTTCTATCGAACACAAGATGGGCATTCACGGAAACGCCACTGCAGTGCTTAACTTTGATGGTGCTACCGGCTTCCTGATAGGTCAGCCCAATCGTGGCTTGAACTGCATGTTCACGTTCATGAACACGGCTCGTATTGGTACGGCGGTGCAAGGCCTTGCGCATACCGAGCTGGCGTTTCAAGGCTCATTGGCCTATGCCCGTGACCGGTTGCAGATGCGCTCTTTGTCGGGTGCTTCAGAGCCGAGCAAGCCTGCCGACCCCATCATCGTGCACCCGGATGTCCGGCGCATGTTGTTGACGCAAAAAGCCTTCGCTGAAGGTGGTCGCATGTTCTTGTATCGCTGCGGTCAGCTGGTTGACATCGCTCACAAGGGCGATACAGAAGAGGTCCGGGCCACGGCTGAGCAAGAGTTGGCACTGCTGACGCCAATTGCAAAAGCGTTTCTTACTGAAACCGGTTTTGAGGCGGCCAATATGGGCATGCAGGTATTTGGTGGTCATGGTTACATCAGGGAGTGGGGGATGGAGCAAAACGTACGTGATGCCCGTATCGCCATGATCTACGAAGGCACAACCGGTGTTCAGGCCATCGATCTGCTAGGGCGTAAGGTGCTTGGGTCACAGGGCGCATTGCTCACCGCGTACACCAGACAGATCCACCGTTTTTGTAAAGCCCATTCAGACGAGCAGCGGCTGGGTCGCTACTTACGTCCATTGGCAAAGCTGAATGAGGAGTGGGGCGATTTGACACGGCGTATCGGTATGGCAGCCATGCAGGACAAGGAAGAGGCTGGCGCGGCGTCTGTCGATTACCTGATGTACTCTGGCTACGTTGTCATGGCTTATTTCTGGGCGCAGGCGGCAGTGGCTGCCGACAGGCAACTGGAAGCGGGCGAAGGCGATATGGTGTTCTTGCGTGCCAAGCTGTTCACTGCGCGCTTTTACATGGAGCGTGTATTGCCTCGCACTCGCACGTTAGCCGCTACTATGCTATCCGGTGCGGATAATCTGATGGATCTGGACGAAGCACACTTCGCCGTCTGACGATTTTCTGACGCTTCTGGCTAGGAAGCTATTCTCGGGCAGCCTCCTGGCAGCGTATTCTGATAGTTTTATTCTTAAGCCTAACAACGACTAGGAGCTATTGCTCATGCTTTTTTCTGGTAATGCTTTCAAGCTGACTCGCGATGGAGACATCCTCGAGTTGTGTTTTGACAGCGAAAACGAAAAGGTCAACGTATTCAATCGTAAGGCTCTGAAGGAGTTCGGTGACGTACTCGCGGTTGCAGAAGCTGAAACCGAGGTAGCCGGGTTAGTGATGACCAGCAGCAAGTCAACATTTATCGTGGGTGCTGACATAACCGAATTCCTGAGCTATTTCGCCTCTCCCGATGAGGTGTTGGGTACCATGCTCAATGAAGTGAATGCCATGTTCAACCGGCTTGAAGATTTGCCCTTCACAACGGTTGCCGCTATTAACGGCGAAGCACAGGGCGGTGGCTTTGAGGTCTGTCTGGCGTGTGACTATCGAGTTGCAGCTCCAACTGCCCGCGTGGGCTTGCCGGAAGTCAAGCTGGGCATCATGCCGGGCTGGGGTGGATCGGTTCGACTGCCACGGTTGATCGGTGTTGATAACGCTGTTGAGTGGATGTGTACAGGCAGTAGCAAGAAAGCGGCAGCCGCACTGAAAGACGGTGCCATAGATGCTGTTATCAACGATGGCAATTTGCGTGATGCGGCAGTGAGCATCATTCGCCAAGCTCAGGCCGGTAAGCTGGACTCAACAGCGCGCAAGGTAGCCAAGAAGTCTCCTCTGCTGCTATCCGACATGGAACGCACCATGGCAATAGAGTCTGCCAAAGGCGTGGTCGGTGCGAAGGCCGGTCCTCACTATCCGGCACCGATGACCATCATCGGCACCATCGCAAAGCACGGAACCAAATCGCGTGACGAGGCGCTGCCGTTTGAGAGTGCAAGCTTTGTCAAGCTGGCCAAGACTGATGTCGCAGAAAGTCTGGTTGGTATATTCCTGAATGATCAGGCGCTGAAGAGACTGGCCAGGCGGCAGACGCGTGCGGCATTGCCTGTCAAGCAGTCAGCGGTACTGGGTGCAGGCATCATGGGTGGCGGCGTTGCTTATCAGTCAGCGTCCAACGGCACCCCCATTATCATGAAGGATATTCGTGAGGAGGCGTTGGAGGCAGGTCTTGAGGAAGCGGGCAAGTTACTGAAGAAACAGATCATGCGGGGTCGTATGAAGCCGGAAGGTATGGCGGGCGTTTTAAATGCAATTCGTCCGGCATTGAGCTATGGCGAGTTCGATGGCGTTGATCTTGTGGTAGAGGCGGTTGTTGAAAATCCAAAAATCAAGATGTCAGTACTTGCAGAGGTGGAAGCCAATGTCAGTGATGACACGATTATTACCACCAACACGTCTACTATTTCTGTTGATCTATTGTCCGGCGCTCTCAAGCGACCAGAGAACTTTGTAGGCATGCACTTCTTCAATCCGGTGCACTTGATGCCACTGGTAGAAGTTATCAGAGCCAAGACCTCATCTGAGGCGGCCATAGCGACAACCGTTGCCTATGCGCAGTCCATGAAGAAAACGCCCATCGTTGTGAATGACTGCCCGGGTTTTCTGGTTAACCGAATTTTGTTTGCCTACTTTGGCGGATTCAACAAGCTGGTTGCCGAAGGTGCAGATTTTATCGCGATAGACAAGGCGCTTGAACGTTTTGGCTGGCCGATGGGCCCTGCTTATCTTCTGGATGTCGTGGGTATGGATACAGGCAAACATGCGGCAGGTGTTATGGCAGAAGGTTTTCCTGACCGTATGTCCAGCGAGGGTAATACGATCATCGATGCTTTATATGAAGCTAATCGATTGGGCCAGAAGAATGGCAAGGGTTTTTACCGGTATGAAATGGATCGCAAGGGTAAGCCACAGAAACTTGCTGATGCTGATGTCAATGCAGTCATAGCTAGCGTGCAAGCCAAACCGATGGAAGTATCAGGTGAAGACATGGTAGATCGTCTTATGATTCCTATGTGCATAGAGTCTGCTCGTTGTCTGGAAGACAACATCGTCGGTACAGCGGCTGAAGTGGATATGGGCCTGGTTTACGGTGTGGGCTTTCCACCTTTCCGGGGAGGTGCACTGAAGCATGTTGACAAGATGGGGCTGGCAGCGTTCTGTGCCAGAGCCGATGAGTTTGCTCATTTGGGCCCGTTGTATCACCCGACTGATGCCATGCGAGACATGGCGAAAAGTGGCGGTACTTTCCATCAGAAGGCTGAAGACAATTCAGGAGCGGCAGCATGAGTTATCAGGCGCGTGATGTAGTGATCGTGGACGGTGTTCGCTCCCCAATGGCTCGTTCCAAAGGCGGTGGCTTCACCAACGTGCGTGCGGAGAATCTGTCTGCTGAGCTGGTCAATGCATTGTTCCTCAGAAATCCAGAGGTGGATAGAGGTGATGTTGAGGATATCGTATGGGGTTGCGTTAACCAGACACTTGAGCAAGGTTTCAATGTGGCTCGTAGTGTTGGTTTGCTGGCAGGTTTACCCAAGCAGGTAGCGGCACAAACGGTTAGCCGTTTATGTGGCTCTTCGATGAGTGCGTTGCATATTGCTGCCCAGGGCATCATGACGGACTACGGTGATGTTTTTGTGGTTGGCGGTGTTGAGCATATGCAGCATGTTCCGATGTTGCACGGTATTGATATCAATCCGTCGGTCAGCTTACATGCAGCGAAGGCATCCATGATGATGGGTGTGACTGCAGAGATGCTTAGCCAGATGCATGGTATCAGCCGCGAAGATCAGGACAAATTTGCATTGCGTTCGCACCAGCGTGCACAGGCTGCATCTGATGAAGGGCGTTTTGATAATGAGATTGTGCCCATCGCCGGGCATGATGAAAACGGTGCGCTGACGGTCATTGAGAAGGATGAAGTTATTCGGGCTGATGCATCGCTAGAAGCACTTGCCTCCTTGAGACCCGCCTTTGTACCGAAGACAGGTACAGTCACCGCCGGTAGTTCATCGGCCATTGCTGACGGTGCGTCTGCCATGTTGATGATGTCGGGTGCCAAGGCCAAGAGCCTGGGGCTCAGCCCCATTGCCCGTATCAAGAGTATGGCGGTCAGTGGTTGTGATCCTGCGATCATGGGATACGGTCCTGTGCCGGCATCCAGAAAAGCACTCAAGCGTGCAGGCATGACCATCGACGATATCGATTACGTGGAGCTTAACGAAGCGTTTGCTGCGCAGTCACTACCGGTCATGAAAGATCTTGGATTGCTTGACGATATGGATCGCAAGGTTAATCTCAACGGTGGCGCTATTGCATTAGGGCATCCACTGGGTTGCTCTGGTACTCGCATCTCGACAACACTGTTGAACGTGATGCAACAGAATGATGGCGAGCTTGGTCTGGCCACCATGTGTATCGGCATGGGGCAGGGGATAGCGACTGTCTTTGAACGGTTGAAGTAGTCGTTATTTGAACGAGCGAAGTAGTCCTTAGTCGGATGTCGCTGTTTTAACGATCGTCATCCGTGTCTACAGCTACCCGCATCTACCCTGTCATTCTCGTGAATCACTTATTATCCAGCTCATCCTCGCGAATGTGGGGATCCATGTGCGGCTCACATGGATTCCCGCCTCCGCGGGAATAACGGTCGCTCAAGGTAACCAGCTGACATCCACCACACGCCATTTTGGACCACCTTCTGGCACATCGGCATGATGCGTAAGCCGTGTTAGTGATACGTTGCCGATGTCAAAACTGACACTGTTGCGTAGCGGTAAATCCAGCGCGATCTGCAGGGCTGCCAGAATGGTTCCGCGATGAGCCACGCAGACAATGTCTTTGCCGGTATGTTCGGCGACCATTTGCTGGATAAACAATTCGACGCGGGTACGCAACATCGAGAAACTTTCCCCGTTAGGTGCCTGTTGTTCGGGCGACAATGGCCAGAAACCCAGATAGGCATCTTCTCGGAGGGCAAACAGCTCCTCGTGCGTCATGCCATTGTAATCACCAAAATCCTGTTCCATGATCTGTGCATCCTGCGCCCAGCTGGCGGCGCTTGCACCATGGTGAATAAGTGCGTCGGCTGTTTGCTGTGTGCGCTTCAACGGACTAGTAACCCACAATGCGTCGCCCGGCAGTTTTGCGGCAATACCTTCGAATAGAGGGGTGTTGCTTGTGTCGCAGTCCACATCCAGGCTGCCGTACATGCGATGTGCTCCGTCTGGCACCCAGGCATGGCGAATCCACCAGAAGCGTGTGGCCTGTGATGGCTGAGGGAGCAGGGCGCGCAGAGTTTCATTCATGTGCGAGTAATCCAGATGATCGAAGTTGAGGCTTGAAAAACGTCATTCAGCAGTTTGAACAGTAGGAGTAATCGAGCGAAAGGGGGGAGGATCGGAATCCCGACATGTTTGAGCAGCTTAATGGTTCAAATGACGAAAACATGCCGGAAAAGCGGTCCGAAGGGAGCTGTCTGCAGCCAATTGGTTTGTACTGTGTGGGCTTCCTGGCTTGTTAGTTCATGGAAACGGACTAGCGGCAGGCAGCAATGGCCTCGTAGTCGCTCTGATTCTAGCGGTTTGATGTCCGATACGCGAGCGAACGTTGCTTGTATCAGGGGCGTTAACAGCGCCTCAGATAAACCCCCTTTGCGCTTGTTATCAGTCGAGAATAGCCAACACCTGATACATTGTGGAGAACTGTCTGCAAGATATAACGAGGCCTGAAGTGAGTAGTGAGAACCTTGATCGGCGCATAGAGGGCGCGCGCGAGTTATTGATTGAGCTGACGCAGAACCTGATCAGACTACCCACCATCAATCCGCCCGGTGCCGGTTATGCCGAGATCTGCGATTTGTTGGAAGACTTCCTGAAGCCGTATGGTTTTGATTTCCAGCGGATTCGAGCCATCGGTGCTTTGGGTGATAGCGACAAGTACCCACGCTGGAATCTGATCGCACGCCACGAAGGTAGATACGCCGGTGAGTGTGTGCACTTCAATTCCCATACAGATGTGGTGGCGGTGGGCGAGGGTTGGACCGTCGACCCGTTTGCCGGTGTGGTGAAAGATGATCGTGTCTATGGGCGAGGCGCGTGCGATATGAAAGGTGGATTGGCGGCGTCCATGATTGCGGCCATTTGTTTCATTGCAGAACACCCCGACTATAGCGGTGCCATAGAAATCTCAGGTACCTGTGATGAGGAATCGGGTGGGTTTGGAGGCGTGGCGTATCTGGCTGAACAAGGCTGGTTTAATCCGGCGCGGGTGCAGCATGTCATCATTCCAGAGCCGTTGAACAAGGAGCGAATCTGTCTGGGGCATCGTGGTGTGTTGTGGGCTGAGATTGAAACACATGGGCATATCGCCCATGGCTCCATGCCATTCCTTGGTGATTGTGCCGTACGGCACATGGGTGCTGTTATAGAAGCCTTCGAGGAGACGCTGATACCGCGGCTGGCGAGTAGACGAACCACCATGCCAGTGGTGCCTGACGGTGCGCGTCAGTCCACATTGAATATCAATTCCATACACGGTGGTCTGGCGGAACCGGAAGAAGGCTATACAGGAATGCCCTCAGCACTCGTGCCTGATCGTTGCCGCATGGTCATTGACCGACGATTTCTGATCGAAGAAAACCTGGAGGATGTACGGGCGGAATTGCAGGATATTCTGGACAGCGTCAAGCGTGATCGCGAGAAGTTTGATTTCCGAGTGAAAGAGCTTTTCTCGGTACAGCCCACGATGACCGAGAAAGACGCACCCATAGTCAGCGCTGTCGGCGATGCGATTCGTGAAAAGCTGGGCATTGAGCCTGAGTACGTGGTCTCCCCGGGGACCTACGATCAGAAACATATAGATCGCATAGGGCGATTGAGTAACTGCATTGCCTACGGGCCCGGCATACTGGATTTGGCGCATCAACCCGACGAATACGTTGGAATACAGGATATGATTGTGTCAGCGCAGGTGATGGGACGTTCACTACAAACCCTGCTGCCAGACACTGGAACTGAGGAAACATCATGAAACAGCACTATATTAAGACGGCCGTGTTGCTGGTCGTTGCTGGTATGTCAGGCAGCCTGTACGCCGCCAAGACTGATATCACTATTGGCATGCAGCTTGAGCCACCCAATCTGGATCCTACTGGTGGCGCTGCTGCGGCGATCGATGAAGTGGTCTACGCGAACGTTTTTGAAGGGCTTACGCGATTTGCTTCCGATGGTAGTGTCATGCCTGCACTAGCCGCAAGCTGGCTGATCGAGAATGACGGTGCGCGCTATGTGTTCAGTTTGCAAACGGGTGTCACTTTTCATGACGGGGCTGAATTTAGTGCAGAGGATGTGAAGTATTCTATCGATCGCGCCATGGCTGAGGAATCCACCAACGCTCAAAAAGCACTGTTTGCCAACATAGACAGCGTTGAAGTGGTTGATGCCAATACGGTTGCCTTTAACCTTAAAGAGGCGGACGGTAGTCTTCTGTTCAACCTCGCCTGGGGTGACGCAATTGTGCTTGATAGCGCATCGGCTGCTGATACGGCTACAACTCCAGTAGGCACAGGACCGTTTGTCTTTGACAAGTGGGTGCAAGGCGATCGGATAGAACTTGTCAAGTATGCCGAGTACTGGGGCGAGCCTGCCAAACTGGACAAGGCAACCTTCAAGTTCATCAGTGAACCAGCTGCTGCATATTCAGCCATTCTGGCGGGTGATCTGGATGCATTCCCGAACTACCCGGCACCGGAAAATCTGGCTCAGCTGGACGCCGATCCACGTTACTCGGTTGTGTTGGGTTCAACAGAGGGTGAGACTATTCTGTCCACCAATAATGCACAGCCGCCATTCGATGACGTCCGGGTACGACAAGCGTTGGCCCATGCTATCAACCGCGCTGAGATCATCGACGGCGCTATGTTTGGTTATGGCACACCGATAGGCACCCATTTCGCGCCGCATAATCCGGCTTACCTGGACTTGACTGCACAGTCTGAGTTTGACCCTGAAAAAGCAAAAGCCTTGCTCAGGGAAGCAGGCCATGAGGCTGGTTTGACAGTGTCGCTGAAATTGCCACCACCGGTTTACGCACGTCGTGGTGGTGAGATCATTGCCGCTCAGCTGCGTGATGTGGGTATTACCGCTGAAATCGAGAACCTTGAGTGGGCTCAGTGGCTGGAGCAGGTGTTCAAAGGCAAGGATTTCGATCTTACTATTGTGTCGCACACCGAGCCTATGGATATCGGTATCTATGCCAATCCTGAGTATTACTTCCAGTACGACAACTCCGAGCTGCAAGCTCTGATGGCAGAATTTGGCAAGGAGACTGATCAGGAGGCACGTACCAGTCTGTTACAACAGGCTCAGCAGATTATTTCCGATGACTACGTTAACGGGTATCTCTTTCAGTTGGCCAAGACCGGCGTTGCCGATAGCAAAATCAAAGGCCTGTGGGAAAACTCGCCAACACAGGCTAACGATCTGACAGCTGTCTACTGGGAAGACTAGAACGGATGAGTCTGCACGTTGGGGTACATCCGATGTGCAGACTCGTTGCCTGAATGATTCATCAAACCACTCAACGTATGCGTGTTGATGAAGTGTTCAGTCTAGCCTGCTAACCATGTTCCGCTACGCCGTCAAGCGGCTCGCCTCTTTGATAGCCACCTTGATTGTGGCAAGCCTGGTGGTCTTCGTGGTAATCGAGGTCGTGCCGGGCGACCCCGCCTCTTACATGCTTGGCATGAACGCTCAACCGGATACGGTAGCAGCGCTGCGAAGCGAACTGGGTCTGGACTTGTCTAAACCTGTCCGTTATTTCAGTTGGGTGACAGGTATGTTGCGAGGCGACTTTGGGCAGTCGTACACCTACCGTACGCCGGTGGCCGGAATGATTGCTGACCGGTTGTGGATTTCCCTGCCACTGGCGCTATACGCACTTGCATTGTCAACCGTGATCGCTTTTCCAGCAGGAATCTGGGCTGCCAGCCGACGCGGTGGTATCGCAGACACTACTGTTATGGGGTTTACGCAGTTGGGTATCGCCATACCCAATTTCTGGTTTGCGCTATTGCTGGTCATTTTGTTTGCCATCAAGCTGGGCTGGTTTTCTGCGGGTGGTTTCGCAGGTTGGGAGTCTGGTGCTTACGCTGCCATGAAGTCACTGACCTTGCCGGCGGTGGCTCTGGCGTTACCACAAGCAGCCATACTGACGCGTGTCATGCGTTCAGCGCTGTTGGATGTGCTAGGTGAAGACTTCATGCGTACTGCAAGAGCGAAAGGCCTGAGTCGACGTCAGGCGCTACTAAGGCACGCTTTACGCAACGCGATGATTCCCGTGTTAACCATTATTGGCTTGCAATTCTCCTTTCTGATTGCCGGCGCCATCATTATCGAAAACGTTTTTTTTCTGCCAGGACTCGGCAGACTGATATTTCAGAGCATCGCGCAGCGAGATCTAATCGTTGTGGAAAGCGTTGTTATGCTGCTCGTGTTCGCTGTAGTCATGGTGACGTTCATGGTCGACTTGGCCTATGCATGGGTAGATCCTCGCTTGCGACAACGACTATGAAGTTGCGTAGCCTGCTTCCCGGTTTCGTACTGGTCATGCTGGTGCTGCTAGCTGCGTTGATCAGCTACGTCTGGACGCCGTTTGATGTAGAAACGCTCGATATCCGGAACAAGCTCAAGACACCATCGGCAGAGCATCTTCTGGGAACAGATCACTACGGACGCGATATCCTTTCCATGCTGATGGTCGGTGCCAGAACGTCCATAGCAGTTGCACTGGTGGCCGTAGGTATAGGCATGGGGATCGGCGTGCCGCTCGGACTTCTGGCCGCCGCGCGTCGACAGTCGTGGACGGATGAACTGATCATGCGGGGTAACGATCTGGTCTTTGCATTTCCTGCGTTGTTGATCGCGATCATGATCACAGCGGTGTTTGGTGCCGGAGCCATCAATGCCATCATTGCCATTGGTATCTTCAATATCCCGGTCTTTGCAAGATTGACGCGTGGCGCGGCATTGAGTTTATGGACGCGTGAATTTATTCTGGCTGCCCGTGTTGCAGGCAAGAACGGGTTTCGTATATCCATTGAACATATATTGCCCAACATAACCAATCTATTGATTGTGCAAGGCACCATACAATTTTCACTAGGCATTCTGGCGGAGGCCGGGTTGTCTTATGTCGGCTTGGGCGCTCAGCCTCCGATACCGAGCTGGGGGCGTATGCTGGCCGAAAGCCAGACGCTGATTACGCTGGCGCCGCACTTGGCGTTATTCCCGGGGCTGGCTATCGTTATTACCGTACTGGGCCTCAACCTGTTGGGCGATGGTTTGCGAGACTGGCTCGATCCGAGGCTCAGACGTGAGCGCTGAAACACAGGTGACAGAGCCACTGCTGCAACTGGATGGCGTTAATGTGCAGATCCACGGTTCGCCGATTCTGCATGACATCTCTTTCTCACTCGCGGCTGGCAAGACGCTGGGTATCATCGGTGAGAGCGGATCGGGTAAATCGATGACTGCACTGTCTGTCATGCAGTTGCTACCCCGTGGATCTGATTTGCAAGGGACCTTACGGTTTCAAAACCATGCGTTGCACAGCCTGTCCGAGGAGTCGCTATGCGGATTGCGAGGCAGTGACATTGGCATGATTTTCCAGGAACCGATGACAGCGCTGAACCCAGTGAAGACGATCGGTGATCAAGTCAGCGAAAGTATCCGGCTGCACCGTCGTGTCAGTACTGCTGAAGCAACCGAGCTTACCGCTGCAACGCTTGAGCGCGTGGGTTTACCCAACAGTGAGTTTCCGTTAAGCCGGTATCCTCACGAATTGTCGGGAGGGCAACGGCAGCGGGTAGTCATAGCTATAGCGGTAGCGTGCAAGCCCAGGTTGCTGATCGCCGACGAACCCACCACAGCACTTGATGTCACAACGCAGGCGGGAATACTGTCGCTATTGAAGTCATTGCAACACGATGAAGGTCTGGCACTGATGTTGATCACGCACGATCTGGCTGTTGTGTCGAACATGGCCGATGATGTTGTGGTCATGAACAAAGGGCGTGTAGTAGAACAAGGGGATCTTGGGCGGGTGTTTCGTCGACCTGAAAAGGACTACACCCGAATGTTGTTTGATGCATCTGCGTTGACACAAATTGCCACTAGAAAAAAACACGTCGACGACAATGCTGTTAGCGCAAGCGCAAGCGCAAGCGCAAGCGCAAGCGCAAGCGCAAACGCAAACGCAGAAGGGTCTGATGCGACATCGAGCTTGCTTTTGAGAGTCACGGATCTCGTTTGCGAATACCCTGTAAGACATTCTGGCTGGTTCTCTCGTGCAGGCAGTTTTCGCGCCGTGGACAGTGTCAGCTTTGACATCAGGCATGGTGAAAATGTGGGGCTGGTGGGGGAGAGTGGTTGCGGAAAATCAACCTTGACGCGGGCATTGCTAGGGTTGATGAAGTTACACAGTGGATCTATAGAACTTAACGGAGAATCTGTCAGTGCTGCACGTGAAGTTTCACGCAAGGCACGGCAACAGATGCAGGTTGTGTTTCAGGATCCCTATGGATCATTCAATCCAAGACACAAGGTGTCCCGTCTGGTCAATGAGCCTTTATTCTTGTTAGATACGAAGCTGGGTAAGCGTGGCGCGAGCATGCGCGTGTCTTCGGTGCTGGAAAGTGTTGGCATGCAGGCTGATGACGCTGACAAGTACATTCATGAGTTCTCCGGCGGGCAGCGGCAGCGTATTGCCATTGCACGGGCCTTGATTGTGCAGCCATCCCTGATCATTCTTGATGAGGCGGTCTCTGCGCTGGATGTGTCGGTACGTGCGCAGGTTCTGCAACTACTCGATGCTGTGGGGCAGAGACAGGGCCTGGCGTACCTGTTCATCTCGCACGATTTGACTGTGGTGCAGCGTGTCAGTGATCGGGTGCTGGTGATGCAGCGCGGCCAGATAGTGGAACGCGGTGATACCGCTGCTGTGTTCAGTAACCCTCAGCATGCCTACACGCAGCAACTGATTGCGGCAGCACCCCGACTGCAACTACCCGCTGAAAAAGACGAATGAACGATACAAGCAATAACAATCAGTGGCGTGCTGGTCAGCGTAACCTGATAACCGACGTGCCAGGATTGATGGTAGGCAATGCGGGTAATGACATCATCAAAACCGGCGTAACCGTGCTCACGGCAGCAGAGCCTTTTATGGCTAGCGTCGATATCATGGGTGGTGCACCTGGTACGCGGGAAACGGATTGTCTGGCTCCAGACAAACTGGTAGAACAGGTAGATGCGCTAGTGTTGTCGGGTGGCTCAGCCTTTGGTCTGGATGCAGCATCAGGTGTCATGAATGCATTGCGACAGTTGAATAGAGGTTTTCAGGTTGGGCCGGTGCAAGTGCCCATAGTACCTGCAGCCATTATCTTCGATTTGCTCAACGGCGGGGCCTCGGACTGGATAGATAATCCCTATAGTGCGCTGGGTAATCAGGCATTCAAGCAGGCTGGAAGTGACTTTGATCTGGGAACGAGGGGTGCTGGTACTGGCGCTACTACAGCGCGTTTGAAAGGTGGTCTGGGCTCAGCTTCTCTGGTGATGCCCGATGGCGTGGTTGTAGGTGCACTGGTTGTGGTTAATCCACACGGCAGTGTAGTAGTGCCTGAAGGTCCTCATTTCTGGGCTGCACCGTTTGAAATGAACGACGAGTTTGGTGGGCTGGGTATGGCTAAATCTCATGATGTCGTGAGCTTGCCGCGTAACGAGAAATTACGTGCCTATAAAGCGTTACACGCATCATCTGGCGCACAATCTACACCGCCTGAGAACATGAACACGACCATCGCAATTGTGGCTACCAATGCCACGATGAATAAAGCGCAGTTAAAACGGTTGGCCGTGGCCGCACAAGACGGTATGGCGCGAGCCATCGTACCGTCGCATACACCGTTCGATGGTGATCTTGTTTTTTCAGTGTCTACCGGTGAGCGTCCATTGAAAGACCCGGTAATAGACAGTATGCAGCTGGGTCACGCAGCTGCAGTCTGTTTGTCTCGCGCTATCGCACGGGGTGTTTTTCATGCAGTGCCGGCCGAAGGGGATACGCTGCCTGCCTGGTGCTCGCTGACGTAGTGCGGAAAATCCCTGTCTTTGCAGAGATGACTTGGAAGAGGCGGCTCTATTAGCCAATTGTACAGAGCGAGTCAGACTCCGATTTGCGAAATCTAGCCGGTGTTTTTGATTAGGCTGTTGGGATTCTGCCAGTGATTGTGCTTAGGCTGATGGGATCTTTCCGGTACGTGGGCGATACGTGTCTGGCAACACTACACTTGGGCCTATTTATCTTTGAGCGCCGCAAGAACACATCGAATAAATTCCTCAGGTTGTTCCCAGTGCATTGCGTGAGCTGCCTGATCTATGACATGCGTAGTCATAACTGGATGTAGATGCTGGCATTGAGCAAGCATGTCGGGTGGAAATAAAACATCATGACTGGCAGCAATTAACGTTACAGGACAGCGTATTGATGCTAGGTCTGGCGGTGCCAGAAAACTGTTTAATCCGGCCACCTGAGCGGCCAATGCGTTCATGCCTTGTTTGTGTGGATACGCTTGTGACGCTATAACCGCTGCTTGAACATTGGCTTCACTGTCAAAAAAATCCGCCTTGAACAGGAACTGAAAGAGCAATTTATACCAGTATTCTTCGGTGTGTTGTTCGCGTAAGGCAGACAGTGAACTGAACAACGAAATTCTGGCTGAAATGATGGAGGGTGGCGCGGCGGCGGCTACCAGATGTGCCACCCTGTGTGGAGCCTCTGCAGCGATCGCCCAGCCGAGCATGCCACCCATGGAATGACCCACAATATGGAACAGTGGGATCTCAAGGCTGTCCAACAGTGCCAGCACGTCAGTAACCATAGCGGCTCTATCGGTAGCGACAGGGTTTGGCAGGGTTTGCCCTGTGCAGCGATTGTCTGGAACAATCAACGTATGGTTTAGTCGTAATCCCTCAATGACAGGTTGCCAGCTGGCACTGTCACTGGCCATGCCGGCCAGCAGAACGATGGGTAGTGTGGGCTGTCCGGACTGCACCAGGGCCTCATGCCACTGGTAGTGCATTGACAGACCATTGACTGCTTTAAATGGCATCGTGATGAACCTGAAGCTGATACATCGATCCGAGTATGGGGGTAACTGTGGGTACACGCTATCATGTCAGTCGTATAAACAATTCTTTAGCAATCCTCTAGCAGCTATGTCACGGCAAGGTACAAGAATCGATAGTTTCGGCTCGGCCACTACCAGCCCTGTGGCCGCGATGCAGGGTATTAACGACTTCGCTGAGGGTTTCGTGGCCTACGAGCCCCGGGCAGCTAACGTCCTGTCTACCGCTGATGAGAATCCTGACAGTGCACTGGCGAATATCTACGCGGGCATGCTGTGGATGTTTCTGGAGCGTCCTGAAGCGCCTGAAAAATCCCTACCGTACAGCCAACGCTCGGAACAGGTGGGTGAGTTGAATCATAGAGAGCAGGGATTGCTGGCTTTGCTGAAAGCCTGGCAACACCACGACTACCCACAGGTACTGAATATTGCAGAAGCACTGTGCCAAGAATATCCACAAGACCTGCCACTACTCAAGATTGCGCAGTATCACGCCTTCAACGCAGGCAATGCGCCACTGATGTTGAAAATGGCTCTGGCTGCAGAGTCAGCTAACCTCGATCGGGCGCCGGTATACAGCATGATTGCCTTCGGGCATGAACAGTCTAATCATATCGATGATGCGGAGCGTGCGGCGTGTCGGGCGCTAGAGCTAAATCCGGATGAGCCGTGGGCGCATCACGCACTGGCTCATGTGCACTTGAGTCGTGGCACCACGCGTGAGGGTTTGCAGATGCTCACAGACAGTGCAGCTAGCTGGACGGGTCTGAATTCATTCATGTTCACACACAACTGGTGGCATGTCGCCCTGTTTGATATCGCCCATGGTCATGTTCAGTCGGCTTTGCGTATTTACGACGAGCGATGCTGGGGTGTGCAGCCTGAATACAGTCAGGATCAGATCGGTGCTGTGTCCCTTCTGGCTCGTCTGGAAATTGCCGGTGTCGATCTGACAGATCGTTGGCAGACACTACGTCCGTTTCTTGAGCAGCGAGATGATGATGTGGTTCAGCCATTTCTCACTCTTCAATATCTATATGGTCTGGCCAAGGCAGGGTCTCCAAGGGTCGACAATTTAATGGCGTTAATAGAGTGTCAGGTAGAACAACCGGTAGTGAAGAGCGATAAGGCGTTGTGGTGTGAGGTTGGTATTCCAGTCGCCAGGGCGATCGTTGCACATGCGCGGGGCTATCACGACGAAGCCGCCAAGATTCTAGGACCCATACGCTCACAAATCTGGAGAGTGGGGGGTAGTCATGCCCAGAGAGATCTTTTCGAACAGATATTGCTGGATGCCAGGCTCAAGGCGGGACACTGGGAGCCGGCTCGCAGGATGCTCGAACAACGTAGACGATGGGAGCCTGAAAGCCCGTTATTACATCAGCAGCTGAACAACGTTTATCGACAGATTGATCTTGGGTGAGGAAGGTTTGCTTGAGTTGTACTATTTACATGAGATCACACGACACTGGGGTTAACGTCTCGCGTTTTCTGAGACGGCAACTACAGAGCCACTGGTGCTTTAAACAGCCTCTATGGGCTATGGTCGCCGCTCGCGATGTACACGGATGGGATAGAAACGAATGCCCGACTGGTCCAGTGAGGGCGCACCTGGAAACCCGCGACTTGCGGCCAGCGAATACCAGCGAGCAGCGTCACTGAGCGCGTCATTGGCTGCTGCAGGCGCAAACGAAAGCAACGTTGCTTCCTTGGCAAAATCAGCACCCAGAACAACCTGAGCGGCTCTCTCTCCGTTCTCCGCCTTCTGTTTAAGCGCATTTCTATCGAGTTTTTCCAGGTTTTTCTGCTCTTTGATCACTTCTTTGCGCAGTTTCTTGTTCGCAGTCACAGGATCAGCAACTTCCACGATGCCGGATTGTCGGGTGAGCGTGACCACTCCGGGTTTACCAGGCTTCTCATTACCGCTCACCGGCAACGGCTGATCCAAAGGGCCGGCATCGAGGCCAAGCGCTGTGGAGGCTGATGAAATGGATACAGGGGCGGTAACCAGTAGTGCGGCAAACCAATAGAATTGGAGGCGATGCATATTCATTGTTCAATTCGGAATTCGTTGATTATCGCTGAAGTTTCGACAAAGTGAATGGTGCCAGTCTACGAAGCAACACAACATACGCTGAAATTATCGATCTTGTCACGAATATTGCAGATCTGCAGGTGTGTATTGGCCTGTTGCATGGGCCCTAACGTGAGTCAAGGATCAACATCGATGGTAAACAAGTTCGTGGTCTGGTGCGGTAACGCATTACTGGCAAGTCTTCTGGTTATGCTTGTGTCGACGAATCTGGCGCGAGCTCAGGACGATAACGTATCAACTGACGAGATAGGGCAGCAACCCTCGGGCCAGATAGAAGTGCCACTTTCAGGCACAGCAACTGTGACGAATAACGGTTTATTGACGATCGAACCCCGTCAAGTTGAGACAGGCCTTATTGAGGTTGGTCTTGAGACGACACAAACATTTACGATCAGGCATTCCGGTGGCGTGGATGCACCACCAGTGGAAATACAAAACGCTGAACTGTTTGGCAAGAGCGCCGGCGAGTTTTCCTCTAGCTTCAACGGCTTTACCACTCTGTTTGGTGGAGAGAGTATTGAGGCGACGGTGACGTTCTCTCCTCTTACACCGGGTACCAAGGCTGCCGGTTTGCGATTGAGTATTGCCGGTGCAACGAACCCCTACATATTGTTGTTTACAGGTACCGCCCGATATCCGCTGACATCAGATCTTGGCAGTTCGGACGCAAAGGTTCCGTTTGGACAGGCTATCCAGAACAGCAACTCGCAAAAGAACTTTATCCTGACTAACAAGGGAGAAGAGGGCGCTCCTGTTATCAACGTGTCCGCCATACAACTCAGTGGTACCAACGCTGATGATTTTACAGTGAACTTTACGCCGACCACCTTGCAGCCGGGCGAAGCGCTGGACATAAAGGTGGATATGGCAACCGGCGACACGGGTTTCAGATCTGCCATTGCCGAGGTGTTCCACGATGGTAACAACGGATCACTGGAAGTCGTGCTGGACGGAACAGTGATTAATCTTGGAACTATTGAAGTCAATTTTGGTACCAGTACGCTCAACACAACTCAGGAGATAACCCGAGGCACTTCGTTGCAGTTCGGTCCTGACAACAAGCTGTACGTAGCCGAGATGGATGGGTTCATCCATGTTTTTGCGATTAACAGAAACGGCAAGAACAACTACAGCGGTACCAAACTCGAAACGATCGATCTGATCAAGAACGTACCCAATCACAACGATGACGGAACGTCGAACTTTGCCGGTAAAAGACTGGTGACGGGAATTCACGTGACAGGCACTGCAGGTGCACCGATCATTTACGCGGCATCTAGCGACCCTCGACAGGCAGCTGGGCCATCGGGCAACGATTCGAACCTGGATACCAACTCAGGCATTCTGCACAAGCTCACCAAGAATGGCGGTGGCTGGTCCAAGCAGGATATTGTCCGAGGGCTACCACGCTCGGAAGAGAATCATGTGTCCAACGGTCTCGTATTGGTGGGTAACAAGATCTATTTGAATGTGGGTGGTCACACCAACGAAGGAGCGCCGTCCAACAATTTCGCGGAGCTCCCTGAATATGCATTATCGGCTGCCGTTCTGGTCATAGACCTGGGCGCCATCGGTGGTGGTACCTATGATTTGCCAACACTGAACGGGCCTGCTGATCAATTTGATCCGTTCGGTGGTCATGATGGCCTGAATCAGGCCATTCTGGAGCAGAACGGTCCGGTCAAGATTTTTGCATCCGGTTTTCGCAACGCCTACGACATTGTGTATTCCCAATCCGGCAAGTTCTACGTCTGGGACAACGGTGGCAACACGGGATGGGGTGGAACTCCAGACAACAACTGTTCAAACGCGATTGATAACGGGGGTACAAAGCACAATGACGGATTACATCTGATCAGTCAGGGTTACTACGGTGGTCACCCCAATCCCACTCGCGGAAACAAAAACAATACATTTGGAGGCCAGTCGCCCATAGAGGGAGCTGCCAATCCGGAGGAATGCGATTTTCTTCTGCCCGGACCCGCTAGCGGCGCGTTGACGACTAATGCGGCATCAACCAACGGGCTCACTGAATATACGGCTAGTAACTTCGCAGGTTCCATGCAGGGCAATCTGATAGCCGCTGCCTTCAACAAGACTATTTATCGAGTCGAGCTTAACGGCAGTGGTACCGCTGTTACGTCCAAGTCTGTGCTCAAGAATAACCTGGGTACGGTGCCACTGGATGTCACGGCACAAGGCGATGGAGATGTATTCCCCGGCACTATCTGGATCGTGGATAACATTGCCAAGACTATCTCTGTTCTGGAACCCAGCGACTACTGATTGCCTTGGACCATGAAGCATGTCACCGGAGCATCGGTTTTCTGCTGGGACAGATAGCACTGTTTCCCTATTAATACTTAACTATCGGGCGGGTCAGGCCGTTATCCCCTGTATGAGGGGCAACAGTGCGCATTCATGCACAGCTGCCACCACGACGTATTGCCCGTTGTATCTACGATATGGCTATGGCGCAAATAACAAGGTATGCAAGGTATGAATAAGGTGTTTCGTACGCTGAATATGAGTCTGCTGTTAGCCACTACGGCGATACTCGGTGCTTGTGATGATGGCGGTGGGAGTGGTGATACCAGTGTCACTAACAGGCCACTGGTCGCGCCAGTGGCCCGAGGCTTGTTGCCTGACCTGGCCCGTTCAGATGCAACCTTTGAAGGTACGCATCACTCGGGCAGTGATTCCTGTGCTTCCTGCCATAATGATCCCTCTATGGAGATCAACACATCAATTCCCGGTGAAAAGCGCAACGTATCTATTGGCACCGCGTGGGAAACCAGTGTGATGGCCAACGCTACACGCGATCCGTACTGGCATGCAGTCGTCGCGTCTGAGCTTGATAATTTTCCGAACCTTGAAAATGAAATCAACGACAAGTGTACTGTCTGTCATGCGCCTACCGCACATGACATGGCGAAGAAGGAAGGTCTGGATTTGCGTCTGTTCGATAAAGGATCAATAGAACAGGGGGACTTCCAGCAGGGCATTTATTCCATGACTGAAGAGGATGATCTGTTCAACCACGCGATGGACGGTGTGACGTGTACGTTGTGTCATCAGATGGAAGATGTGAATTTCGGTAACGATGAGAGCATGACTGGCGGTTACACGATACTGGGCTCCCCCACTAGCGATATAAACGATCGACCGGCCTACGGTCAGTACACGGACCCTGATGTGGGCTACATGCGTCAGCAATCTGGTTTCCTGCCACTGCACGGTCCTCACTTGAGCACTTCCGAGAGTTGCGCCACCTGCCACAACCTGAACATTACGCCGGTCGACTCCAGCGGTGAAAAAATCGAAGGTGCCGAGCATTTTGCAGAGCAGGCAATTTACACTGAGTGGCTGAAGAGTGATTACGCGATAGGCGGTCCGAAGGAGGCTTCGTGCCAGGCTTGTCATATGCCGAAAATCGAACAAGCCGTTCCTATTGCACAAGGTGCACCGGGTGAGCGACTGAATTTTGCCGAGCATGTGTTTCTGGGTGCCAATACTGTTATGCAGGACATGTTCAAGAACTTCTCAGAAGAGTTGGGTATCAAGCCGGGTCTGGATTTCGACGGTTCTATCGCTCGCAACAGAGAGTTCCTGAAAACATCAGCGGTGGTGTCGGTCGGCGAAGGTAGTTTTGCTGACGACAGACTGATTTTCGATGTGAATGTCCAGAACAACACTGGGCACAAACTGCCTGGCGGTTATCATTCACGCCGTGTGTATCTACACGTACAAGTGCTGGATGCCAATGGAGAACTGGTGTTCGAAAGCGGCAAGATCAATCCAGACGGCAGTATCGTGGGCGTCTCGGAAGATGTGAATCCGGCATCCTGGGAGCTGCATTACGACGTCATAAACTCGGCGACACAGGTGCAGGTGTACCAGACCATTGTGGGTAACTCGGATAACGAACGCACCCATTCGTTACTCGATGGCAGCTTTTATCTGAAGGATAACCGTCTCTTGCCATCGGGAATGAACCGGTTTGATATCGCCAACGACACCAGCTTGCCAGAGAGCTTTGGCACGTTTGGCAAGGCTGTGGAAGATCCCGACTTCATTGGCGGTGGCGATACGGTGACCTATCAGGTTCCGGTTCCAGCGCAGGCTTCCTATACGGTCTCTGCAGAACTACGTTACCAGCCATTCAGCTATGGTCACTTGCAGAAGTTGTGGACCCAGGGCGACCGGGTCGACGAGGTGGATATGTTCCGCACGATCTACAACGAAACAACGTTGCGTGACGAGGTCATTGATACAGCCACACGAACGTTGCAGTAACAGGGCGATGGTAACGTTTCCTGCCATATTCTGCATGGCGTTAGGTAGGGAACGGTTTTACAACTTGCAAGGTGTCATTACTTGTGTTCAGGAATGATCAGCTATACTTGCGTACTTGACACTTCATCCGGTCTGCCGACATAACGTCCGGTAGCCTATGTACTCCGGGAGCTTTATCCAATGCTAGCCACACGTTACTCGACATCTCGCAACTCGCTGCTTATCGGTGCGTTGTTGTCGGTCTTGCTGCTGCTGCCCATGTTGTCTCACGGCCAGGCCTCCAACGGTCTTGAGTACAGAATTGGTCCTGAGGATGTACTGCACATTTCAGTGTGGAAGGAGGAGGACCTTGATCGCAAGGTTCTGGTGCGCCCCGATGGTGGTGTCTCATTCCCGCTGGCTGGCGACATTCAGGTCTCCGGCCGCACGCCACTTGAGGTGCAGGACGAGATCCGGTCACGTCTGCAACGATACGTCCCAGACGCAGAGGTCACAGTATCGGTCGACAAGATCTCCGGCTACACCGTTTTCGTTCTGGGCGAGGTCGAAGAACCGGGCCAGTTCACGTTGGGGCGTTACGTTGATGTCGTTCAGGCCTTGACCCTGGCGGGTGGATTCACGCCTTACGCCAACGGACGTGACATTCAGATTCTGCGACGTCAGGATGGTCGCGAAGTGACTTACTCATTTGATTTCCGGTCAGTCTCCAGGGGCCGTAATCTGGAGCAGAACATTATTCTGCAGAGTGGCGATGTCGTGCTTATTCCCTGACCGGGGAGCGACGAGACATGGCCGTGAAAAACAACGTGTATCGACTATTGCCGCTGACGCTAGCCATGTTATGGGGATCAGCGGCGGCCAACGTCTGGGTTTTTGAACCGTCGATCTCCCTCGATCAACGCTTCGATGACAACTACTACCTGGAACTGGATAACCCGAATACGCTGAGCGCCACACGAGCCGTGGGTGAGTTGGGCCTCAGTAGGGAGTCTCAGGCTGCCAGCATACGCGGACTGGTTCGTATTGATGGCCTGCTGACCGCGTCTAACGATGACGCCGATAACGACCTCGATTCAAACCAGATCGTGGCGTTCGAGGCCAAGTTGAGATCAGCGCGGACGCGTTATGGCATGTATGTCGGATTTAAACAGGACACCCCCAGCCGAGATATCGCGGCTGATCTCAGTGATCCCGACAGCCTGGCATCAGATACCGGGCTGGACCTGACAGAATCCAGTGATGTAGGGCGCCGTGAAATAACACTGACACCGAAGTTCGAATACGACGTTACCCGTCGTCTGGTGTTCAACACCAAAGCTACCGTGACATTGGTCGATCACGATACCCCCGATGCCCAGGATACTATCTACGAACGCTACCTGAGCCTGTTGCCACGTGACGATAACGGCAACATCATCGGTGAAGTGTTGCCCTATAACGAGGTCACTATTGCCGATGCTGGCAACGTTTTCAGTCCCTCAGGTGAGCTTGACGATTACCAGGAAGCTGAGCTGGAACTTGGACTACGTTTTAAACTGAGTACCATTACCACTCTGACGACTAAATTGACTCTCAGTCGCTTCAACGCCGATGTGCTTGTGGATCCGTTCGCAATCGTACCTTTCGAGAATCTAGCGCCTGACAGTAGCGAGCCGGGTATTCGCCGCCGTCCTCGTCGCGAATCAATATCAACAACATCCAAGTTTGAGCTCGGTTATGAGCGTTTTCTGACCGAGACGCTGCAACTCGGTGTGTCGGGTGGTGTCTACACGAATACTACCGATACGACTGACACCCTGAGAGCTGAAGATCGACCCGGCGAGGAAATTCCCGCGGAAAGGCTCGAACCACTGGAATCTGACAATGATGGCTGGCTAGCCAGTGTGTCGTTAACAAAAGATGCAGGGCAGACTCGATATACCGGCCGGTTTGCCGTAGACGTTCAGCCTAGTAGTGTCGGTACACAGGTCGAAACGCAAGAACTGACCGGTGATGTGTTTCACGTATTGTCGCCACGCATCAATCTGTCCATGCGTGCCCGAGCCTATGAGCCTGATCGACTGGCCGCGAAAGAGAGCGACAGATTTGCGCGTCGGTTCATCAGCATTGAGCCAAAGGTTGAGTGGAACTACACGCGTAACTGGACGGTCTCTGCAGCGTATCGATACCGGCGCCAGAAGGCCCGCATAGACCCGGTTTCTGCAGAAAGCAATGCGGTACTTTTTTCCATCAAGTACACACCGCCATCGGAAGTCCGTGATGCAGCTCGCGCTAACGGCCTATAGGGGCAAGGTACGGCACGCAACAATAGCCTTCTGCTCGTTGTTAGCAGCAGGCCCGTTTTTATTCTGACTCACCATCAGCGATATCCAGCGTCTCACTCGCGACATCCAGTGCAGGCTTCTCGATAGCAACGTAATCCACGATACGCAGTTCGCGTGGATCGAAGATGGCAATGCCGTCTGCATAGCGAGCTGTAAACGGATAGAACTCAACGTCTTCACTAGTTACTGAGCGCTTGTCGAGTGTGCTTTGAACGTCCTCCAGTGCGCCTTGAGCTTTAAGATCAGCGGTATTTAATGCATGCTGTCTAAGCTCATCCAGATGGCCCGCTATGGGTTGGTACTGATCATTGCGCATGGCAGGACTCGGAAAGCCGTTAAGGGCATCTTCGAGTATTTTACCGTAGCCTCCCTCTTCTGGAAGTGGTGTCAGTAACACGGGAATCTTCAGCAGAGAGGCTTGCGGTACAAGTTTGGGCTGGACAGACAGATCGAGCAATTGCTGGTCGGCTTCCAGCCTGTCGCTGGCAGACACTGTCGTAAAACTGCGTTCAGCGAACACGACTGCGATCGTTCTTTGCTGATGAGTGGTGTAAAAGCCGTAACCAAGCGCTGCAATCTGTATGCAGGCGATCATCGACATGTCCATGACGAGCTTAGGCTTGCCAGGTTTGTACAGGATCAACGTCAGCGCCGGTCCAAGCACAAGATCGACCATGGCCACCAGCTTAAGCCCCTCCCAGCCGCCATCAATGAAGAAGAGATCTCCCGGAAACCAGAAGAGCATCATCACTGCCACGAGCGATGAGAATATCAGCAGGCTTAATGCCAGATGGATAGTGAACGCAGCACCCCTCGATAAAGGCCTGCGCGACCAGAGTGTTGAATCAGTCATGTGGAAAACTCCAGCAGGTTGACGTTACTGTCTAACCTGCTGAAGTAGCAAAGGGCACGCCAGCTGATCGCTCACGAGCCCTTCGATTGTCTAGCTCATCAGAAATTCGAGCAATGCTTTTTGTGCGTGGAGTCGGTTGCCGGCTTCTTCCCAAACGACACTTTGCGAGCCATCTATAACCTCGGCAGACACTTCTTCACCACGATGCGCAGGCAGGCAATGCATGAACAGTGCAGCGTCGTTGGCACGTGCCATGAGCTCATTGGTGATCTCATACCCGGCAAAGGCGACTTCACGCGCTTTTTGTTCCTCCTCCTGACCCATACTGGCCCAGACGTCAGTGACAATCAGGTCAGCGTCGGTACAGGCCTCTTCTACAGAGGCTGCGCGGGCTGCTGAACCTGCTGCGCGTTCGAGTATTTCTGCATCTGGCTGATACCCGTCGGGGCACGCAAACGTCAATTCAAATCCGAGTAGGCGAGCGGTGTTGATGTAGGAGTTGCACATGTTATTGCCGTCGCCGATCCAGGCGACACGCTTACCGGTGATATCGCCACGATGATCCAGATAGGTCTGCATGTCAGCGAGTAGCTGGCAGGGGTGGAGCAGATCAGTCAGTGCGTTGATGACAGGCACTGTAGCCACTTCACTAAACCGTTCAAGCGCCTCGTGTGAAAAGGTGCGTACAGCAATCGCATCGACCATCTGTGACAGCACACGCGCCGTGTCAGTGAGCGGTTCACCACGTCCCAGATGCGTATCGTTGGGCGAAAGATAGATTGCGTGACCGCCAAGCTGCGTCATGCCCGCTTCAAAGGAGACACGCGTCCTTGTCGAGGACTTTTCGAAAATCATGCCCAGAACGCGTTGCGGGCGTGTTGGCGTACAGCTGTTGGATTCCCACTGTTTGCGCAGTTCACTGCCACGAGTGAGAATGGCGCGAAATTCGTCCGCAGTCAGGTCGAGTTCTGAAAGGTAGTGTCTCATGCGTTTAACCGTGTTAATCAGGCGGTGGCGTCTGCTGGGTTGCCGGCGGGCAGTTCAGCTTGTTGCGCGAAGTCGATGATCAGATCGCTAACGCGGCGTACGATATCGTGAGCCTCGTCGTCGGTCAGGATGTAAGGGGGAAGCAGCCGAACCACATTGCCAGCGGTAACGTTGATAAGCAGGCCGGTATCGAGTGCCTTGCCAACCAGTTCTGCGCAAGGCTGCGTCAGTTCGATTCCGATCATCATGCCCTTGCCACGAATCTCCCTGACCATCGATTGATTGTGCAACGACGTTCTGAATCCTTCCAGCATTATCTCGCCAAGATCGCCTGCTCTTGCAACCAGATTGTGCTTCTCTATTTCCTGTACAACGGTCAGGCCAACCCGACACGCTATGGGAGTGCCGCCGAATGTGGTGCCATGCGAGCCTGGTTGAATAAGATTGGCCGCATCGCCCCGTGCCAGGCATGCCCCGATCGGCATGCCGTTGCCAAGGGCTTTGGCGATGGCCATCACATCAGGCTGTATACCCTCATGCTGATGTGCAAACCAGCGGCCCGTACGACCCATGCCAGACTGGATTTCGTCGCAAATCAACAGCCAGTCGTTCTGATCGCAAATTTCCCGCAGTTGACGCAGATAACCGGGGTCGGGAATGTTGAGTCCGCCTTCACCTTGCACCGGCTCGACCATGATGGCCACGATGTCGTCGCGCTGGGTCGCCACTTGGCGGATGGCGTCGGCATCATTGAATGGCACGATGGCAAAGCCTTCGAGCATTGGGCCAAAACCTGCCTGGATTTTCGTGTTGCCTGTGGCTGAGATCGTCGCCATCGTGCGGCCGTGGAATGCCGTGTCTGTGACGATAATCGTGGGTGTTTTTATGTTTTTGCGAGCGCCATGCAGCCGGGCAATCTTGATACACGCTTCATTAGCCTCAGCGCCCGAATTGCAAAAAAATGCCTTGTCCATCCCGGATATACGGCACAGAGCCTCACCTAGCGCCTCTTGTTGTGGGATGTGATACAGGTTGCTTACGTGCATCAGTTCGCGCGATTGCTCGCTGATGGCATGGCTGATGGCAGGATTGGCATGACCGAGCGCGCAAACAGCTATTCCAGTTAATGCGTCGATGTACTCGCGACCGGTGTCGTCCCAGAGGCGCACGCCTTCGCCACGCACCATAGTGACTGGCAAACGACCGTAGGAGGACATTAAAGAGGACATGGAATGCTGGCTCTATTTTGGTGTACAGGCAGGCGATACTATTACAGAAGTGCAGGAAGACCAACCAAAAGGCGCACTGGTGAACCCTGCAGATTCTACGATCCTTATTCCCCAGGCTTGCCAAGGCAGAACTCACGGTGCGACCATACGGCGATGGTTAGCGATTTTCGTCACGGTTTGCCGCGTGTATGTCGGTTAGCTGAGCGATCGCAGCTTTTATCGCCCCTGTCGATAACAATCGACGCAGGTCATCTCTCCAAGGAGTTTTTATGTCTTTTACGTTTCCCGATTTGCCTTATGACTACACGGCACTTGAGCCTCATGTGGATGCCCAGACCATGGAAATCCATTACGACCGGCACCATCGCACTTATTTCAAGAACTTCACGGGTGCTGTAGCTGACTCTCCGATGGCTGATCAGTCGCTTGAGACGGTTATGGCGGGTGTGGATGCCAGCACTTCTGCGGCAGTGAGAAATAATGGTGGTGGTTATTACAACCACATCTTGTACTGGAATTCCATGTGTGACGGTGGGAGTGCGCCGAGCAGTGAGCTTGCCAGTGCCATAGACAGCGCTTTCGGCTCTATGGACGAACTGAAGTCTGGTCTCAAGCAAGCGGGTGTAACGCGCTTCGGGTCGGGGTTTGCATGGTTGATTGTCAAAGACGGCAAACTGGCGGTGACTTCAACGCCTAACCAGGACAACCCGCTTATGCAGGTTGCTGACATGCAGGGTTCACCTATTCTGGCGCTAGATGTATGGGAACATGCGTATTACCTGAAGTATCAGAACAAGCGTCCAGACTACATTGACGGATGGCTGGAAGTGGTTGACTGGGCGAAGACGTCTGAGCGTTTCGCGGGTGCATTGTCTGCCTGATAATTTCCTGGCTTTTGCAGGATTTTACAGTGGCGCGCGGGGCGGCTTCCGCCTTGCGCGTAAACGGAACGGCCAGACGCTGATCCGGCAGTGTTGAGGAAGGCGCTCAGTGCTGTTGAATCATTCCAGATCTTGTCATTTGCAGAACATGCCCCAAATCCTCTAGACGCTGGCAGCAGAAAGTGGCTTGCGCGGGTACACTTGAAAAGCGGGTCATGCGCCTGATGCTCATCTTCCTCGCAAGATTAAAGGGTGCTAACGCTGCAACGGGTGCGCCTCCCGCTTTGGCGGATCTCACTCCGTCCCGACACACATTTGATAACAACCAATAGCAGATACCATGACAGACCAACCTTCAGACGTTCGCACCCGGATAGAACAGCAAATTGCTGAAAACCCGGTAATCCTGTACATGAAAGGCACGCCTCAGCTGCCCATGTGTGGTTTTTCCATGCGTACCGTGGAAGCCCTGAAGCAGTGCGATCAGGAATTTGCCTATGTCAATATCATCGCCGATCCTGCTATCCGCGAGACATTGCCGCAAGTGTCTGATTGGCCAACGTTTCCCCAGCTATATCTCGAAGGCGAGCTTGTGGGTGGATGTGACATCGTGATTGAGCTTGCTGAAAGTGGTGAGCTGAAAAAAATGGTCGATACGGCAACCAGTAAAAGTCCCTCCTGATTGTCTGATCAGCTAGCTGAGGTAGCTTCGGCGACAGGCTCCTAGGAGCCTGTCCGAGAATAATCTGATCGGCCGACAGCGCGATCTTTTGGCCATATTTCCGCGTAAATTTCGGCGAATAGAACAACTATTCACCTCAATTGACACGAAAATCTGACTCAAAATCTCACACTCTCGCCTCGATCGTTATTCTCGGACAGGCTCCTAGTCGTCGTTGACTCTGCCTCGGCCTGCTTTGATTCTCGAGCGTCGGGTTTTACTCTCAAGACGCTTCTGTACCGATCCACGCGTGGGTCGGGTAGGACGGCGCCTCTGGCGCACATGTAAGGCGTCTCTGAGAATCTCCGCCAGACGCTGCATGGCAGCTTCGTGGTTCTGATCCTGACGACGGTGTTGTTGCGCCTTGATCACAATTACGCCGTCTTTGGTGAGGCGCTTGTCGCTGATCGCGAGCACGCGTTCTTTCACGGCATCCGGTAAAGACGATTGCCGCACGTCAAACCTCAGGTGTACGGCTGACGATACCTTGTTGACATTCTGACCGCCGGCACCTTGCGAGCGAATGGCCTGCCACTCGATGTCTTCGAGGGCTACAGAGACACTGTCATTTATCTTGAGCATGGTTGTCTGTAGCAGAGTCGGCTGGTGATAATCGAGCGACTTCCAGAGTTTATCGGGGCAGAATAGAGCCGTCGGCAATAGGCGCCTCGATATCCTTGTGCCGAGTCTCCCACTGGTTTATGACAGAGCAAAACAATTTTGCGGTCATGCGAGTGTCGTAGATAGCTGAGTGAGCTTCAGCCGTATCCCATTCCAATCCCGACGCAACGGCTGCTCTGGCAAGTACAGTCTGGCCGTACGCAAGACCGCATAGTGAGACGGTATCAAAACAACTGAACGGGTGAAACGGGTTTTTCTTGATCCCCGTCCTGTCGGCCGCTGCGTTGACGAACTTCAGGTCAAAGAATGCGTTGTGGCCGACTAGAATGGCCCGGGTACATCCCGCTGCAGAGACCGCTTCCCGCACAGGTGTGAAGATGTGTGACAGGGCTTCCCGTTCTTCACGGGCTGCTCGTAAAGGATGGAACGGATCAATGCCATTGACTTCCAGAGACTTCGGTTCGATGTTGCTTCCGTCGAAGGGCACTACGTGTGTCGTGTAGCTTTTTACCGGCTGTAAAAGGCCATCTTCGTCGATGTCCAGCAGAACTGCAGCGATTTCCAGCAGGGCATCTGTGCGTTCATTGAAGCCTCCTGTCTCCACATCCACAACAACCGGCAAATAGCCTCTGAAGCGTTCACTGAGTCGGTATGCTTTTCCGGGTTGGTACATGCGACGCAAGGGCTCTTTGGGGGCGGCAGAGCTGACGGGAACGTCAGCTGAGCGGGAATGATACACGCGGGTTCAGGTGATACCATCAGAACACTCTAAAAAAGCAACACCTTATTATCGTGGGCCAACTGCTAAAGCACTATTTCAATATCGCGTTTCTCATGGGCAAGCCGCAAGATCTGCCAGCCGGTGAATCACAATTGCGAATTGGAATTGCTCTGGCGCTGCTGACGTACGTCGTTGCTCTGGCAGTACCTTTGGGTGTTGGCAGAGCTTTTCTTCAGGCATCGATAGATCTGGGCGCCACTGGTACCACGTTATGGTTTGCACTCAGTCTGACGGGACGCAGTAACCGTTTTGAACAAGCCTTCGGTGGTTTATGCGGTGCTTCAGCGTTTATTAACCTGGCTGCTGCGCCGCTGTATCTGACGCGTCCGGCAACTGCTTCTGAGGCTGGAGGCTCACTCGGGGTGCTGCCAGATTTTGTATTGCTGGTGTGGGGATTGTCACTGCTGGCACATGTCATCAGACACACATTTGAAGTGAAGATGGTTATCAGCGTGTTTTTATCGTTTGTTTACTTTTTAATGCTGATTTCGTTAATGTCGTTGATTTTGTCAACGCCAGCATCAAAAACTGATAATTCGGTGTCGGGTTTAATGATTCGGGAGGTTTCATTCACAAGTAACCCGTTACCAGACACCACGCCTACCACTTTTGGAGTGGTGACATCCAGTTCGAGGATGTTATGATCCGGCAACTTTCGCCTGCATCAGCGGCCCTCATCAACCTTCTGTGTCTGCATCTCTACGACAACGCGCAACTGCCTCGGCCCGATTGGCACGACGCGCCATGGCGTTTACCAACGCTCCGGCAGGTGCCACGCCGCAAGGTCAGGACGTGAAGACGGCTGGCCCCGATTCATCGCCTACGGATGGTGCAAAGCGAAGCGGACGAGCTGCCGACGCCAAAAGGTCAACAGCTAGCGCAACGCAGAATACACCATCTGACAAGAAAGTGACGCCAGCGGCTGCAATTCGTCCGCTGGATATCACGGTGCCGGATGAAATTGGTCGATACACCATAGGCAAACGGATTGGTTCTGGCACGTGTGGCGTCGTGCATCAGGCGCTGGACAATCTGTTGGGGCGCGATGTTGCTGTCAAGCTTTCTCCTATCGGCGAAGCTCATGTGTCTACGGGTAAGGTGCCAGGAGCACAGCGTGCCTACCAGACTGAGATAGTCGCTGCCGGGAGGCTGACCCACGCCAACATCGTTACGGTGCATGATGCGGGGCAGTTCGAAGATCTGAATTACCTGGTCATGGAGGTCATCGAAGGCAAGTCATTGAAGGAATATGGCAAGGGCAAGAAACTACTCCCTGTGCACGAGGCGTTGCGAATTGTGTCCGAGTGCTGCCGGGCACTGGATTACTCACATTCTCAAGGCATCATTCACCGCGACATAAAACCAGCCAACATCATGTTGGGTGACAACGGTGTGGTCAAGCTGCTCGACTTCGGAATTGCAGTCGGTATGCGAGATGGCGGGGGGTTGAAAAAACAGGGCCCGACTCTGGGTACTCCAAACTACATGTCGCCCGAGCAGATACTGGGCAGAGAACTAGGCCCACCCAGTGATTTCTATTCGCTGGCAACCGTGTTGTTCGAACTGTTGACCGGCAGACAACTGTTCAAGGCAAAGAAGGTCAAGGATCTTTTTCGTACTGTGGTGCACAAAAGCGCACCGCGCCTGCACGACATACGACCGGATTTACCCGTAGAATTGTCTGATGTTCTGGCAAGGGCTCTGGAAAAGAAACCGGCTGCTCGCTTCCAGACAGGCCAGGCCATGGCAGGGGCGCTAGCGCCGTCTATAGAACGCTTCAGCATCGTCGAGAAGCGTCCTGCATCCCAGCAGCGCATGATCCGGCAACTTCAGAGATTGCCCTTCTTTCTGGCATTCTCGGACGTGGAAATTGCCCAGCTACTTGAGAGGGTAAAAGTACGTTCGTTTGCGCAAAACGAGACGTTGATTCCAGCCGGCTCAGTAGATCGCCGACTGCTGGTTGTTACTGACGGTGCCGTACGCATTGAGCACGACGGCAAGTTCGTACGATTACTCGGTGAAGGGGAATCCTTTGGCGAACTCGGATTTATCAACGGTGCTGCTGAGAAGCATCGTATAACGGCTCTCACACCTGTAAACGCGCTGGAGTTGTTTGCCGACGCTCTGGGTGAGCTTCCACCCAAGGTGCATTTACATTACTACCGTCATATCTCCGATATCCTGGTGTCCCGCACGGCACTGGCCGATCAGGCGCAAGTTGATATCACGCTCTGACCGGAAGTGTTTCGTCGGTTGCTCAGTTGCCTTGATCTGCGTTGTGCTGACGTTCCAGCAACGTACGCTCCCAGGCTAGTGAAGTCTTGACGATGGTGTCCAGATCGTCGAACTGAGGCGTCCAGTCCAGCGTCTTGTGTATCTTGTCCACCGCCGCTATTAGTGATGGCGGATCGCCTGCGCGTCTGGGCTGCTCAATGACCTTGATGGGTTCGCCATGTGCGCGCTCAACGGCATCGATAACCTGTCGAACGCTGAATCCATGTCCGTAACCACAATTGAGCAGTGTTGACTCGCCGCCGTCACGAAGGTAATCCAGCGCAGCCAGATGCGCATTTCCCAGATCGGTCACATGAATGTAGTCGCGAACGCCAGTGCCATCGTCTGTCGGGTAATCCGTGCCGAATACGTAGAGTTGCTCGCGTTTGCCAACAGCTACTTCAGCCGCAACCTTGATCAGCAAAGTGGCTTTGGGTGTTGATTGGCCAATTCGGCCGTCCGGGTCAGAGCCAGCCACGTTGAAATAGCGAAGCACAACATGCTTTAGATCGGTTGCTGCACTAAGATCCCGGAGCATGGCTTCTGACATCAGTTTGGACGTGCCATACGCATTGATAGGTGCCGTAGGCTGCTGCTCGCTACAGGGGCCATCGTTATGATCTGGCTCGCCGTAAGTGGCTGCAGTGGATGAGAATATGAAGTTTTTGACTTTCTGATCCTGGCACGCCTGCAGAAGGTTGCGTGTGCTGCACGTATTGTTTGCGTAATACTTCAGGGGATTTTCGACGCTTTCAGGCACGATAGTGTGCGCAGCGAAATGCATGACAGTATCTATCCCCTTGTCGGCGATCAGTTTGCTGACAAGTTCCATGTCGCCGGTTTTGCCGATGACAAGCTCGCCGTGAAGTACAGCTTCTGCGTTGCCTGTCGAGAGATCGTCCAGCACAATGACTGACTCGCCTCGCTCGCCCAGCAGTTTGACAACATGGCTACCAATATAACCGGCACCGCCAGTAACAAGAATCGGGTTGGTTTTGCTCAAGAGTATGGTTTCCGTGAGGCGGGTTGTTTTAAACGTAGGTGATTGTATCGTTCTGCGTCCGCTTTTTCACCTAATCACTGGTGGCGTGTACCATTCGCAACACTTACCAACATTCAATCTGATGGGCTGAAGAATGGATTATTCCGAGCAGGTTGCTCAGGGTGCTGTGTTGCTTACAGTGAACCAGCGGCTAGCGCGTAGTCACCTCACACAGTTTGAACGCTGGCAATGTCAGCAAGGCAATGCATGGTGGGAGACGCCAGGTATATTGCCGCTTCGATCCTGGATGGGCGCGCTGCACACGCAGGCAATAGCGCACGGTATCTCGCCGCTGACCGTATTACCCGATCTTCTACAGCAGCGAACATGGAAGCAATGCATTGAGCAGGATGCCGCGCTGGAACTGCTGGATGTGGACGCCGCCGCCAGAGATGCCAGGCGCGCCTGGGATATTGCCTGTGTCTGGCATTGTTTTCCCCCCAAAGATGATTATCTGCCACGTGATCAATACGCCTGGCAACGATGGAGTACGCGCTATCGCAGTTTGCTGGCCAAAGAGCAATGGACTGATACCAGCATGTTGGCTGATCATCTGGGAACGTTAATTAGCGACGGTAAGCTGAATAATCTGCTGCCTGAGACGATTATTCTCGACGGTTTTCTGCAGTTGCCTCCACAGATTGAGACGCTCATGAGCGCATTGGTAGCTGCAGGTAAGCAGGTATCCAGATCCATTCCCGAACCGAATGCTGTCGTGCACTCGATAAGCTACGCTGATGATGCACAGGAGATGCTGGCAATTGCCACCGATATGCGACGCGAGATTGAGCGGGATCCAAACCAGTCATTAGGTCTCGTTGTACCAGACTTGCAAAACAAGAGGGCCGCTGTGCTTCGAGCGTTTGACCGGGTTTTCTTCCCGATGCTATCGCCGCGTGAAATCACAGAGTCTGGTCGTCCCTACGATTTATCCATCGGATTACCACTAGCTGATACAGCGGTGGTTCACAGTGCACTGTCAGTGCTTGAATTATCCGTGTCGTCACTGGCGAGTAGCGAGCTCTCAGCGCTGCTACTCAGTCCTTACCTGGAAGCGGCTGCAAGCGAATCGCGGCGTCGTGAACTGATGGACAGACGCTTGCGCGAAGAGCGTGTTCGTAGTCTGGACTTGCAAGAATTTGCGCAGCAGATGTACAGCGGCAGCAAGCTTTCAAATCCACTCAAGCGTCTGTTAAGAACCCGCAAGCTTGCCGCCACCACCTTAAGCGACTGGGCATCCCGATACAGCGAGTGGTTAAAGGCATTTGGGTGGCCAGGCAAAGGTATGGAAAGCGACGAGTATCAAGCGGTATCATCATGGATAGAGTGCCTTGATAATCTGCAACTACTGGATGATGGTGAGAACGTCTCCGCACACGATGCATTCAGGATGATACAAAGACTGGCCAGAGAGCAGATTTTTCAACTGGAGACACCCGCTACTCCCGTCAGGATCATGGGCAGGCTGGAAAGTCATGGCATTGCATTTGACTGCCTGTGGCTTGCAGGGCTGGATACCGAGCAGTGGCCGGCGACTGGCTCGCCCACACCGTTCCTGCCTATAGCCCGGCAAAAATCAGCAGGGGTTCCGGATGCCTCTGCTGCTGCGCGACTGGCACTGGCAGAGCTTGAATTTACACAATGGTGTTCACAAGCGCCACTTGTTATTGCCAGTCATGCATTGAATCGTGATGGCAATGAACTCGAAGCGGCACACGTTCCAACAGTGTCTTGTAGTGAAGAGAATCAGAAAAAGGTGGCAGCAAGACTCAAACAACTACACGCGAACGTTAGTGTTGTGGACCCTGTGTCGATCATCCGTTCAAGTCTGTCACTAGAGTCCGTTCAGGATAGTCATGGTCCGGCATTGGCTGATGGCAGTGATGTACGAGGTGGCGCTCGTCTTTTTGAAAATCAGGCTCTATGTCCTTTTCGTGCATTTGCACTTCACCGTTTGCTTATTCGTCCACTGGAGGAGGCAGGCCTTGGGCTTGATCCTCGTCAGCACGGCACTCTGTTACATCACGTGCTGGAGCTTTTCTGGAAAGAGATACGAACACATGACGACATGATCGCGCTGGAGCCAGACAGGCTTCAGGAGAAGATCCTGGCCGCAATCGATGAGGCAATTGTTGCAAACAAGGTGCCGAAGGCGCTCTGCGAGCTTGAGCGATTACGGCTGCAAGAATTGATTACCGAATGGTTGTTGCAATGCGAAGCACCTCGGCAAGCATTTGAAGTGGTGTCGCTTGAGGAACGGCAGGCGATTGAACACGGTGGTATCAGGATGAACGTGATGCTTGACAGAATTGATCGGATAGACGGATCGCTGGTGGTTGTCGACTATAAGACAGGCACGTCAAACAAAGTCAGCACCTGGGCAGATACCCGTATCGTCAATCCACAATTACCGTTGTATGTTTTGACCAACGACGAAATCAAGGGGGTCAGCTTTGCACAAGTGGCTCGTAACCAATGCGGCTTCAAAGGTGTTGCCAGTGATGACGCCATGCTACCCAAAGTCAAGACTACGGTTAACAAGTCGCGGGGCGGGCAGGCTACGACTCGCAAGCTTGAAGACTGGTCTGACTGGCGTGCACACTGGCAGGAATCTCTGGATGCAATAGCGGATGAGGTGCAGAGTGGACTGGCAACTGTTACACCGATGAAGACAGCCTGTCTGCACTGTGAACTCAAACCCTTGTGTCGTATTGATGACAGCGAACCGCTGGAAGAAGGAGAACTCACATGAGTGCACCGGTGGATGCAGGGGTGCGTCTTCAGGCGCTGGATCCTACCACCTCATTTATCGTGCAGGCGCCTGCCGGCTCTGGCAAGACGGAGTTGCTGACTAGGCGTGTTCTTACGTTGTTGGCGACAGTCGAGGTGCCTGAAGAAATACTGGCCATCACGTTTACCCGCAAGGCTGCCAGTGAAATGCGTCAGCGCGTTGTAGAGACATTGCAACGAGCCGAGCAAGGTTTTACGCCCGTCAACGACTATGAAGCTGAAGGACTGGCGTTGGCTAAGCGGGTTCTGGACAGAGATAAAGAGCTTGAATGGCAGCTGATCAGAAATCCACAGCGCCTGAATCTGCGAACCATTGATGCGCTGGCCACGCAGCTTGCACATCGATTGCCGGTAACATCAGCCCTGGGCGCGCCAACCGGGGTTATCGAACACGCAGCCGGACTCTATCGAGACGTAGCTGGCCGGTTCATTGAGTCTCATCTGAGTGATCTGCAGCGTGTACTGCTGCAGTTGGGTAATCGGCTCGAACAGGCGCAGTCTTTACTGGCTAACTTGCTGGCGAATCGTGATCAATGGAAGCGTCATGTCTATGGTGCAGGCGCCGACCATGATCATTTAAGGCTTGTCCTGGAAAGCATGCTGGCTGATCTGGTTGAATCCAGGCTCGCTAATTTGTGCGCCTGTGTACCTTACGAGCTAGATGCTGCGCTTCCGGCTCGATTGAGAGTAGCCTATGAATTCCTGCTGCAGGACAGTGAAGGCGACGCCGATGAGCTGGAGCCAGAAATACAAGCCTGGTCTGAAATGCAGGAGTTGCCCGGCTGCGAACTGGGCGATCTTGCAGGGTGGGACAGCATAGGCAAGGCACTATTGACGAGTAAGCCTGAAATACGCAAAAGCGTTACCAAGGCTATCGGATTTCCGGCAAAAAGTGATGCAAAAAAGCGTGGTGTAGACGCCTCGCTGCTGGCGTCGCACAAGCAAGACATGGTAGTCATTCTGGATGTGGTGCGTGACTCGCCGGATTTCGTGGAAGCCTTGATCGAAGTCTGTAGCCTGCCGTATCCTCGATACGGTGACGAGCAATGGCAATTGTTAAGCGAGCTGCTCAGTGTGTTGCCTGACTTGTTACTGGAGTTGCAGATTGCCTTCAGCGAACGCGGTGTGGTGGATTTTGCGGAGCTCTCCGAAAGGGCGCAACGCGCGCTGGGTCCAGAGGATGAGCCGACAGACCTTGCGCTGTCCATGGATCTGTCGCTCAAACATATTCTGGTGGATGAATTCCAGGATACGTCGCAGACACAGTTTCGTCTGTTTCAACAGCTGGTAAGGGGCTGGAGTGAAGGTGACGGACGTACGTTTTTTGTCGTGGGTGATCCCATGCAATCGATTTACCGATTCCGTGAAGGTGATGTCGCGTTGTTCGGCCAGGCCAGAGCAAATGGAATAGGGCCTGTCGCACTCACGCCGCTTACGCTGAGGGTTAACTTTCGCGCATCCCCTGTGGTAGTCGACTGGGTGAACGACAGTTTTTCACACATCTTCCCGGCTCTTGAAAATCCGGACAGCGGTGCAATTCCCTATTCCCCATCCAGTGCACACCTCACCTCGGAGGGTAGCGTCACCGTACATCCCTTAATTGATGTGAAAAAAACGGACGAGGCGCTGCTGGTTGCAGAAATTGCCCGTCAAGCGCTATCGGATGATCCTGATCATCGGGTGGCTATTCTTGTCAGAACCCGTGGTCAGGCTGCCGAAATATTCGCAGCGTTACGAGCTGCCGACCTGCCTTATCAATCCATTGACATGGATCTTGTGGGTGAGCGTGCGGTTGTCAGAGACTTGCTATCGTTGTGTCTTGCGATGCGTTACCCGCATGACAGACTGCACTGGCTGGCGCTATTGCGAGCGCCCTTCGTCGGCTTGACTCTGCATGACTTGCACACGCTTGTTGAGGAGGGCGGTTCCAAGGCTGCCATCGTGGAATTGCTGCGCGAGTCTGAGCGTGTGTTGCGCCTGTCTACAGAGGGGCAGGCGCGAGTGGCCCGGCTGATGAACATACTGGAACCTGCACTGAAACGTGCCAACCGAAGCCAGCTTATACCGTGGGTTGAGTCTGTCTGGTTGCAGTTGGGTGGTCCTGTTGTATGCCGTGATGAGATTGATGCCAATGCGGCGGAGCGTGCTATCGAGCGCCTGGTAAGGCTTGAAACAGACGGATTGCTCTGGCAGAAAAGTGTGATGGATGAAGCCATGCAGTCTCTCTATGCCCAGCAACCTGATGAAGCAGGCAGCCAGATTCAGATCATGACCTTGCACAAGTCGAAAGGTCTGGAGTTCGACACCGTTATTTTGCCGGCATTGGACCGGCAACCCAGAGCTGATGGCACTCAGCTGCTGAACTGGTTTGAAAGTACACTCGATGGGCGGCCTCAACTACTGCTGGCGCCGTTCGAACAGTCCGGTTTGCACCCCGGACGACGAGATCGGCTCAATCGGTTGGTGCGCAAGGCGCGTGAACGTTGCGATGCTCAGGAAAAGCTGCGACTGCTTTACGTCGCCTGCACCCGGACACGCCAACACCTTCACGTGATCGCGCGGACTGCAAAGAATGCCGAAGGTGAACTCAGGACACCTGTTCAGGCTTCGCTGCTTAATCCGCTGTGGCCGATTGTGAGAGACAGGGTTGCAGCTGCTGATACGGCTGATACGGCTGATACGGCTGATACGGCTGATACGGCTGATACGGCTGATACGGCTGATACGGCTGATACGCTGGATGAAACTGTTGTTGAGGTCCTGTCGGTTCCTGAGTTCGAGCGCTTGCCGCTAACAACCGAATTCCCACACTTTGATCGGTTTCAGTGGTTGACAGATCCGGAGACGCTAATACGCACCGATGAGAGCGTCGAGTTCTCTTGGGCGGGCAGGGAGGCCAGGGATGTCGGCACCATAGTGCACCAGCAGCTGCAAAGCATAGCGGATAGTGGCTTGAGTCTTGAGGATATGGATTTCGTTGCGATAGAAGCCGTCGCACGCCGACAGTTGCGAAACCTCGGCGTCCAGTCCCACAAGCTGGATGCTGTGAGTGCGAAAGTGTTGCGCGCTATCGAAAATACCCTGGCTGATGAAAGAGGCTGCTGGTTACTGATGGCGCACGAGCAGGCTCGCTCCGAGTGGGCGTTGTCGGTGCCCCGCAGTATTGCTCCAGCCGGTTCTGGTCAATCGGGTGAAATGCCCGCTCAGGCCTCGCTGTTCGAGCCTGTATTTTCCGGGGTTGAGAAAATCGTTATCGACAGAACTTTTATCGATGAGAAGGGCACCCGCTGGATTGTTGATTTCAAGACAGGCGACCATTCTGGTGGCCAATTGGAGACATTTCTTGACAGTGAGCAGGTGCGCTATGCCGATCAGCTCAATCGCTATGCTGATATCATGGGACGTCTGGAGCAAAGACCCATCCGTGTAGGGCTGTATTTCCCGATGCTCAAGGGCTGGCGGGAATGGGAGCCGGCTCAGACGGGCAATGCATTCCCTTGAACCTGGAAAACTGATTCTGTTATGGACGCAGAGTACTGGCAAAAGGCCTGGTATGAAAACCGCACAGGCTTCCATCAGAAAAACGTCAATTCACGACTGATACGTTATTGGTCTGATCTGGCGTTGCCTGAGAAAACCACCGTGTTCGTGCCGCTTTGCGGTAAGTCCAGCGACATGCTGTGGCTACATCAGAACGGCTTTCAGGTTCTTGGTATCGAGCTTAGCGTAAAGGCGGTAGAGGCCTTCTATGCTGAAAACAAGCTGGAATACACGGAACATAAAAAGTCAGGATTCCACCGTTTTTCAGGTGTTGGAGACGCTGAAGGTCTTGATGTGTGGGCGGGTGACTACTTTGCCCTGCATGCAAAGGATATTGACCACTGCGGTGCCTTCTACGACCGCGCATCGCTGATTGCCATGGAACCGTCCATGCGCGCAGATTACACCGTGCAACTGACTAGCCTGACAAGGCCGGGTGCGAGTGGGCTCATGCTGACAATTGAGTATGATCAGAACAAGATGAACGGACCCCCATTTTCAGTGCCCGACAGCGACGTGCAGGCACTGTTAGGTGCAAATTTCGAGATTAGCGTCGCTGAACATCACAGTGGGCCAGAAAGGTTGGGCAATCTGGCCGACAGAGGCCTTGAAACGCTCGACGAACGGGTCTATCTCCTAAAGCGCAACCCTTGAGTAAACCAGTATGCCAAAAGCTCTTCAACGTGTTATCGGATTTTTCATTCTGTTCGCCACCGTCGGCATGATTTCCTGCCAGGCGTTTCTGGGCTGATCATGGCTGCTGTTACCCGTATTGAGTCGGATACCAAGCCCAAGGTTCTGTGGCGTGGATTCATGCTGTATCTGCTGGCGTTGCCGCTGCTACCCGCGGCCTTTTTCTCGCTGATGGACGGCAATCTTATGGAAGCGCTGTCGCGCTCGGCTGGTCTGGTACTCACCATGACGGCCGCAACGTTAATTCGCAAAGGTATCCGGTTGGACAATGAGGCGCGCAAACGTCGATTGAGACGTCGAGCCAGTACGGTCCAATACCGCATGATCGGTGCCTGCCTGGCAGCCGTCGGGGTGTTTATCGTCGCCTGGCTGGGTCTGGCGGATCGTTATTCATTACTGGAAAGCGTGCTTTACGGCCTGGCTGTGCTTCTAGGGTGCTACTTGTATTATGATTTTGACCCGGCACGGCGTGATCCCGACATTGCGGCGGTAGGCATAACCACGGAAGAGCTGATTGATCTACTGGACGAAGCCGAAGGCAGATTGCAGAGCATTGAGCAATCCAGCAAACGCATTCACAACATTGAATTCAAGGACAGGCTGCGTCGTATCGTGAAGGAGGCGCGCGACATTCTCGATACCATAGAGAGTGATCCCGTCGATGCACGACGCGCTCGAAAATTCCTGAAAGTCTATCTTGATGGTGCTCAGCAGGTAACCGAAGGTTACGCGCGTACCCACACGAAAGGCGAATCGCATGAACTTGAAGACAATTTCAGGCGCGTGCTCACCACCATAGAAACAGTTGTTGCCGAGCAGCAGTTAAAATTAAAAGAAAACAATCTGAGTGACCTCGACGTCAATATCGAAGTCTTGCAGATGCAGCTGGAAAAAGAAGGCGTTACCTGAAGGCTCTGATTCATCTCGTCCGCAGGCACGGTGCTGTTCTACAGGTAGCAGGGCGCAATACGGCAAATTCAGTCAGCGCTTAAATCACTTTCACACGACGGAGAATATCCATGGCTCAAACACGAACTGATGTGGCGACTGAGGTTGACATACTGCCCGGTACCGAGCTGCTGCCCGATCTTGCGCACGACATGGTCCCCTATGAAAAAATAGACGCGGCAGAACGGCAGCAGATCGATCAGCTGATGAGTGAGATAGATCTCACCGATAGCAACTCGGTCATATTCTTCGGTAGCAAGGCGCAGCAGGAACTAACGTCCATCTCCGACAACATGCTGGAAGGTGTGCGCAACAAGGATCTGGGTTCTGCAGGTCGATCGCTCAACGACATGGTGTCGGTGCTGCGCGGATTTGAAGTCGCGGACTACGATCCAAACAATCAGCCTGGTTTTTTCATGCGATTGTTCCGTAAGTTGTTTGGTGGTGTGACACCGGTTGCAAAGTTCATCCAGCAGTACGAAGGTGTGAGGCGTCAGGTAGACACGGTCACCGATGACCTCGAGAAACACAAGACCTTGTTGCTGCGTGATATCAAGTCACTGGACAAACTGTACGGTGCGAATCTGGAATATTTCCATAACCTTGAGGCCTACATCCTGGCGGGTGAGCAAAAGCTGAAGCACATAGACGACACTATGATTCCGGCAGCAGAAGTAGCGGCAGCGCAATCTGATGATGTGCTGCATGCGCAGGAACTGCGCGACATGCGCGGCGGTCGCGATGATCTGGAACGACGCGTCCATGATTTGCGGCTGACACGGCAGGTTGCCATGCAGGGATTGCCCAGCATTCGTCTGATTCAGGAGAACGACAAAGGGCTGGTCAACAAGATCAATTCAACGCTGGTTAACACGGTACCGTTATGGCGTCAGCAGCTGGCTCAGGCTGTCACTATCTTTCGCTCTGCAGAAGCTGCCAAGAGCGTCAAGGCTGCCAGTGACCTGACCAACGAATTGCTCGAGAAAAACTCTGAGAATCTGCGTACTGCGAACAAGACGGTGCGTGAAGAGCTTGAGCGCGGTGTCTTTGATGTCAATGCTGTGCGCCGGGCTAACGAGAATCTGATAGCGACGGTTGAAGAGAGCCTGCAGATTGCTGATGAAGGAAAACGTAAGCGTGCGGAGGCAGAGAAGCAGCTTGAGAGCATGGAAGTCGAGTTGAAAGAAACGCTAAAGGCGGCTTCTGCCAGGACGCAAAGTCGTCCTGTTGCCGGAGTCTGACATGGGGCTCTTCAGCAAATTTTTCGGTGAGTTCGTTGATGTCATTGAATGGACTGACGACAGCAGCAATACCATGGTCTATCGCTTTGAGCGCTATGGCAATGAGATAAAATATGGCGCGAAGCTTGTAGTTCGCGAAGCGCAGTTCGCGGTATTCGTCAATGAAGGCGTTGTAGCTGATGTACTTGGTCCGGGCACGTATGAGCTTGAAACCAAGAACTTACCCGTACTGACAACACTGCAGAACTGGCAGCACGGATTTCAAAGCCCGTTTAAGGCTGAAGTCTATTTCTGCAACGCTCGACGGTTTACCGATCTGAAATGGGGAACCAAGCAACCGTTGATGCTGCGTGACAGCGAGTTTGGCGGTTTACGTATTCGAGCGTTTGGGACATATGGTGTGCGTATCACAGACGCACTCATGTTTATTCGAGAGATCGTTGGTACTGAAGGTGTCTTTACGACGGATGAGATCAGTGCACAGCTGCGCAACCTGATCACGTCTCGTTTCGCCACTATTATTGGTAGTGCCAATATCCCTGTGCTGGACATGGCTGCCAACTACGATCAACTGGGTGAGTTTCTGACCACCCGTATTGCGCCTGAATTCGGCGAGTATGGCCTTGAGCTCACCAGAATCCTGGTCGAGAACATCTCGTTGCCACCCAAGGTCTCCGAAGCGCTGGACAAGCGAACCAGTATGGGTATGACAGGCAATCTGGATCGTTATATCCAGTACCAGACAGGTACTTCGATGGAAGCTGCGGCACAGAACCCCGGTGGTGGTGCTTCGGATGGTATCGGTATGGGCATGGGTTTTGCCATGGCCAACCAGATGAGCGACAGTCTCAAAGGTTCCGGAGCAAGCGCAACGCCGCCACCCATTCCGGGCTCGTCGGCAATTGTCTTTCATATGGTTGCCGATGGTTCTGCTCAAGGCCCGTATAGTGTCGAACTAATGAAGCAACAAGTCGCATCTGGCAGGTTACAGCCTGAAACTCTGGTCTGGTCACCGCACATGAGCGAGTGGCAGCCGGCTGAAAGCGTAAACGAGCTTAAGGATATCTGGCAGAAACCCATAGCAACACCACCGCCCATTCCTTCCTCATGAAATGAGTCTGGGTGAGCGCTTACAGGCGCAACTACAGGAGCGAATAGCAGGTCGGCAAGCTGATGATCCTGCGGTTGAGCAGTATGACTGGGCAGACGAATCTTCCAATGCCCGGCAGATCGGAGAAGCGACCACAAAAGCGTTAACGGAGAAGCGTTTCCCGTGCGCACAGTGTGGTGCTGTCCTGCACTACGCTATCGGTACACAGTCGCTTGAGTGCCAGTACTGCGGGCACATGAACGCTATCGCTAACAGTACGGATGTTCTGAAAGAGCTGGATTTTCACACAGCTCTCAGACAGTTGCAGACATCCGCGAATATCGATCCCGGCGACAACATCATCAGTTGTCCGAACTGCGCAGCACAGTTTGCACTCGATGCGCATATTCACGCAGGCGAGTGCCCGTTTTGTGGCACTGATGTGGTGACACAGACGAGCGAGTCAAAGCCTCTAAAGCCGAAGGGCCTGCTGCCATTCGCCATTACGGCAGATGCAGCCCGAGAAGCTTACCGGAAATGGCTGAAGCAACGATGGTTTGCACCGAATGAACTCAAGAAGTACGCTCGTAGCGATGCATCACTGAATGGTGTTTATGTACCTTACTGGACATACGACAGTGATACCGCTACCGCCTATCGTGGCCAACGAGGTGAGGTTTACTACGTCACGCAGCGCTATACCACCACTCAGAACGGTCGTCGGGTAACGCGAACTCGCCAGGTTCCCAAGATTCGCTGGTATCCCGCCAGTGGCAGAACATCACGTCACTTTGATGATGTTCTGGTGGGTGCAACAAAAACGCTACCTCGCAAGATTACCGACTGGCTGGCACCATGGGATCTTGAGAATCTTGTGCCTTATACAGAGGACTACCTCGCAGGTTTCAGTAGCGAGGTATATCAGGTCGATCTTGATGAAGGTTTTAACATCGCACAGAAGACGATGGATACTGTCATACGTACCGATGTGCAACGTGCCATAGGGGGAGACCAGCAACGCATCACAAGCCTGCGAACTCAGCACAGTGACACTACCTTCAAGCATGTATTGCTGCCGTTATGGACAGCAGGCTTTCAGTTTCGCGACAAGACGTACCGGTTTGTGGTTAACGGTAGAACAGGTAAGGTGAGAGGCGAACGCCCCTATAGTGTGATCAAGATTGTGTTTGCCGGTGCAATTGGACTAGGCGTAGCGGCAGGTGGTGTTTTCGTCTTGGGCACGTCTGAAGGTTTCCGAGACTTTGATTCAGGTTTCTCTACAGGTGGCGGCAACATCATAAACATCGACTGGGGCGCAAGAGCGGCACCATCGCGATGGCCTGAGACGCCGTTGAACAACCGGTTTCAAGAGTTGGAACAAAGAGCGCCAAGAGTTCAGTTTTAGCGAGCATACCGGTTGAGAGCGAGATCAGGGTAGGTTAACCCTAGTGATGCAAAATGACTAGGTAGACTCTTCCCTGTGTTCAAGACTTGCAACAATCGCCTGTTGCAAGTCAACGAGACTGTAGGGTTTTTGGAGTACTTGCAGCTTTCTGATCTACGTCGTCTTCAACTAGTTGCTCACTGTACCCTTAAGTCAGCAGGACCTTCACGTCTGGTCGGTGCTTTTTCGCCCATCGAGCAACATCGTAACCGGTCATGCCACCGCTCATCACGATGTCGGACAGAACCAGATCAATGTCGGGGTTGTTCTCAAGCTGTTGAATGGCCTCTATGCCGTTACTGGCTTGTTCAATGGTGAATTGCAGAAGTTCTAGTTGGTTGATAGTCAATTCGCGAACCATGTCGTTATCTTCAACAACCAGTATCAGCGCGTCATTTTGAGACAGGTGTACCTTGGTGGCTCGGGTTTCTGTATGAATAGGGTTAAAGCTCTGGGTTTGTGTCTATACAGGCGGAGGCAGCACATGGCGTTGCTGCCGCTGCGCTACTGACGTTTTCTGGTACTGATCATTCGAGCCCGCATGATGCTTGCGCTTGATGAACCCGGGCTGCCCTTTCAAACGGTTATGCGAATAGTCGTCAATTAGTGTCTGTTCCACGTTGCATTCCTGTTCCAGTAGTTTCTGAATCATGAATTCGTGCAACAGGTCGAATAGTCGTGGCAAGGCAATCTTGTGAGTTTGGGTTGTCGTTTCAAAGAGCCAATCACTCAGTGCCATGAATCGATTAAAAGGCTGCATACCTAAAAGAGATGGAAGTGCATTGGGGAAGCGACCCGAATTGCCAATGAGATCCCAGTAGCGTGCAAAGCGCACCATGCGCTGCACCGTATCGAAGTCTGCATCACGATGGGCGAGTATGCGATAGGGAGGAGTACTCATGTATCGCATGTCGTAGTCTTTTGTATGTCGGGCTATGGGAGTTCCGCGTAGTCGTTTCAGAATACCCACTTGTATTTCCTGTGGACCGAGTGAGTACAGCAGGTCAAAGCCCTCACCAAAACTGTCCAGTGTTTCACCGGGCAGGCCGAATATCAGATCAGTATGAATGTGCGCTGTGGTATGACTTCGTAACCATTTCAGGTTATGACAGGTTCTGTCGTGTTGTTGTTTTCGGCTGATACGTTTTTGTACATCGGCGTTGAACGATTGAATACCAATTTCAAATTGCAGTGAACCCGGTGGGAATTGTGGCAACAGATCCAGAAGAATATCGGGTAGACGATCGGGTATCAGTTCAAAGTGTAAAAATAATCCTTTGTCGATATGCGAAAGAAAGAACTCCAGTATCCGCCGGCTAGTATCGGCTTTCAGGTTGAAGGTGCGATCAACGAACTTGAATTGCCTGGCGCCACGTTCAATCAGTTGCTGCATCTGTTGGAGAAACACGGGCAGATCAAAGGCAACAGCGGTCTTGTCCAGAGATGAAAGGCAAAACTCACATTTGAAGGGGCAGCCGCGGGATGCCTCCACGTAGATAACGCGATGCGCGATGTCATCGTCAGAATAAAACGGGTAGGGTGATGTCAGCGCGTCTATCTCGAGAGGCAGGGACGATACCTGGCGAGCAGGTGCCTTGTTATCCAGAATCTCTGAGCACAATTCGGCAAAGCTGGTATCAGCTGCACCGGTAACGATGAAATCAGCCAGCTGGCTGATGGGTTGTTCATCAAGTTCGTAACTGACTTCCGGACCGCCGATCACCAGATTGATATCAGGGCTTACGATTTTGAGTAATCGAATGACTTCTGTGGTGAGTGTGATGTTCCAGATATACACACCGAACCCAATAATCCTCGCATCGTTCTTGAGCAGCAGCTCAACGATATCTTCTGCGCGTTGCTCAAGGGTAAATTCCTGCAATGTGGTGCAACTTTGCAGATCACCCATGTTCGCGTAGAGATACCGGAGTCCCAGCGATGCGTGAATGTAGCGGGCGTTGATCGTGCAGAGAGTAATGCGATTCATAATAAGCGAGACAATACCGCATTCCTCTCGTCTTCATAGAGGAATTGCCGAGGTTTTTGCACAGACTCGTCCTTCGCGATAGACTATCGCCTCACGCAGCAACTTCGCTACGTGGTCAAAGCACCTAATGGAAGCCGTGACTACCAGTATGGTTCGGACAGTACCCGACGGTACAGATGAGCGTCGTGCGCAACAGCAGAAGTGGACAGACTGGGTCCTGTTCCTCATTGGAGCTGGCCTGCTTGCGTGGGGAATATACTTGGGTGCTACCTCCATGGGGTACAACTGGCAGTGGTATCGCATTCCACGGTACCTCTATCGAATCATTGATGGTGAGCTGATCTGGGGGCCTTTGGTCAAAGGTACGCTTGTCACGCTCGAAATCACGCTGTGGGCCACAATAGTGGCGTTTTTTGTGGGGCTGGTAACGGCCCTGTTGCGATTATCCAGATCATGGTCGGGTCACATGGTCTCCACGATCTACCTGGAGTTAGTGCGCAACACACCATTGCTGGTGCAGATGTACCTGTTCTACTTTGTTCTATCTCCCATCATTGGTATCGACCGGTTCTGGACCGGCGTGTTGTGTCTGGCCTTTTTTGAAGCTGCCTTTATCTCGGAGATAATCCGTGGCGGCATATTGTCCGTAGAGCGAGGGCAGTGGGAAGGTGCAATGTCGCTGGGTCTGCGTCGCGGTCCGGTCTACGCACGCGTCGTTTTACCGCAGGCAGTGCCCATCATGTTGCCACCCATGACATCCGCGCTGGTCAATATCATCAAAAACTCGGCAATAGTGTCCACGATTGCGATATTCGATTTAACCAATGAGGGCAGGAACGTCATAGCTGATACGTTTCTGAGTTTCGAAGTCTGGTTCACTATTGCCGGTATCTATCTGACCATGACCATCAGTTTGTCCTATCTGGCATCACGGCTGGAAGCCCGAGCCCGCAGAGGGCATGCCGGATAGGTCACGCCATATTGTTTGTTCGTTGTTTCACTGTAGTGCCTTTTATCAATATCAGGAAATAGCATTATGAAAATACGAAAATTGTTGTCTCGCCGAGGATTTATCGGCGCTGGAATTCTGGCTTGTGCATCATTGCTTGGCACCGTTGTTCATGCGCAAGATAGCGTCATTGAGTCCATCAAGGAGGCTGGCGTGCTGCGAGTTGGCATGTCTACATTCGTACCTTGGGCCATGCGCGACAAGGAAGGTGAGCTAATTGGTTTCGAGATTGATGTAGCAAGAAAGCTTGCGGAAGACATGGGTGTGGAAATCGAATACATCCCCACTGCATGGGATGGCATTATCCCAGCGCTGCTGGCTGGTAAATTCGACGTTATCATCGGCGGCATGACGGTCACGCCCGAACGAAACCTGACGGTCAATTTTACCGATGCTTACGCTAACTCTTCGTTGGGCGTAATGGCCAACAAGAAAATAGCGGAGAGCCTTAACTGGCCTGATGACTACAATAGTGCTGACGTGACGTTTGCCTGTCGTCGAGGTGCTACACCGTGTTCCTATATTCAGACAAATTTCCCCAAAGCAACGTTAAGGCAGTTTGATGATCAGGGCCAAGTATTACAGGAAGTGCTTAACGGCAATGCTCACGCACTGATGGGATCACAACCCCTACCGGCATTCACTATCTTTGAAAACCCTGAAGTGGCTTTCAGCCCCACGGATACAAAAATCGATCCGGGTAACGAAGGTTTTGCGCTACGTAAGGGCGATCCGGATGCATTGAATTTCTTTAACAACTGGATCCTGATCAATCGTGGCAATGGCTGGCTGGATGCGCGTCACGAGTACTGGTTTGGTGGTCGTGAATGGGGTGACCAGATAGCGGAGTAAATTCTGCTGCGAAATGCAGGCTGGATGAGAAAAACCAGCTTGCATTTTCCTGCTACATCAATCTGACATCTGCCTTGTATGTATCCAGATCCCAACAGGAAGCGCGCATTCGGCATTGTCGATATCGTGGTCATTGCCATCACGCTGGCAAGTGTGATGTATCTGTGGCAGAACATATCCAACGTACTCGTTTACAAGTGGAACTGGAATTTTCTACCTCAGGTATTGGTTGTTCGTAGTGAAGAGGGTGGTTGGTGGCGCCCGAACGTTCTCCTCGAAGGTTTGCTGACTACGTTGCGACTCTCCTTCTGGTCCATGGTGCTGGCAAGCGTTCTCGGTTTGCTTCTCGGAATCATGGCCACACTGAAGCGGTTACTCCCCAGACTGATCGCTGTGAGTTATGTCGGCTTGATCCGAAACATTCCACCGCTGGTCTTTATCTTCGTTTTCTATTTTTTTATCTCCTCTCAAATTGTTCCAGCGTTGGGAATTGATGTATGGGCCCGTGAGCTAGGGCCTGACGGCAAACGCATCATGGGCACCTTGCTGGGTCCGCCTCAGCTATTGGAAAACCTCATCTCCGGTGTCGTTTGTCTGGCGATGTTTGAAGCAGCCTATATCGCTGAGATTGTTCGAGCAGGAATTCGCTCAGTTCCAGAAGGACAAACTGAGGCTGGTCAGAGTGTCGGACTCAAACCGTTTCAGCTGTTCAGATTGGTCGTTATTCCGCAGGCGCTAAGAGCCGTTGCCCCACCGATGGCGAATCAGTTCATCCTGCTTGTAAAGAACAGCGCCATCGTGTCATTGATTTCTGTGCAGGAACTAACCTTCATGGGCAGTGAGATAGCCATTTCGACGGGCCGGCGCTTTGAAACGTGGATCGTCGTGGCCGCCATGTATTTTGTGGTCTGCTTTGGTCTGGCAAGCTGGTTTAGTCGCCTCGAGAAACGCTCACGAAAGATCTATGAGCGATGATCAGACGAATGCTGTTTTTATCAATTACAAAAAGGCGTATGAAATGACAGCCTGGATCGAGATGATCAGCGATGAAGAGGCGAGTCCTTCACTTAGAAAGGAGCTTGATCTCGCGCGTACGCCTCACGGCACAGTCGATAACGTCATGCGCGTGCATTCATTACGCCCCAGTACGCTACGTGGACATGTAGAGCTCTACCGTGCTGCGCTACACGACTCGGCCAACACATTGCCCACGTGGTTGCAGGAAACCATTGCGTCGTATGTATCCATTCTGAATTGTTGTGACTACTCGTTGGCCAATCACTGGGCTAATGCGGCGCATCTTATAGACGATCCGGAACGGGCCAAGAGCATAGAAAAGGCATTGAAAGCTCAGGCTCCAGAGAGCATCTTCAGCGGTAAGGAACTGGCTCTTTTGACCTACGCGCACAAGCTTACCCTGGCACCCGGAGATATGCAGGAAGCGGATGTGCAGTTACTTAAGAATCATGGGCTGACAGACGGTGAAATACTGGAGGCTAACCAGATCATAGGCTATTTCAATTATGCCAACCGATTGCTGAACGGACTAGGCGTGACTACCGATGGTGATATTGTCGGTTACTACTCAGCGACATGAGCGTGTAGTTGTCTGTTCTCGTTCAATCTAGCCAATCTGAAACGCTATAAATCCGTATGTCCACTGTGCTAACGCCCATGAGTGATGTGTTTGATGACGGTTCTACCGTTATCACTCGGCGTGAACTAAAAGCGTTGATGAAACGCAGTAATAAACCTGGCCTGAGGCATCTGGGTGTCTGGCTGCTGTTGCTTTGTGCCACTTCCCTGATCGTCTGGATAGCTCAGATTCACGTTGTCTTGCTGGTGCCTGCCATGTTCGTGCACGGAGTTGTTGTGGTCCATCACTTTGCACTTCAGCACGAGTGCAGCCACTACACAGCTTTTCGTTCACGTACTTTGTGCAATACGCTTGCAGCGTTGTGTGGGTTTTTGTTGTTCATTCCACCGCGTTTTTTCCGTTATGAACACTGCGACCATCATACCTACACCAATCAGCCCGGGCACGATCCGGAGATGATCCCACTGCCGAAAAGCAGAGCGCAATATTGGTGGTATCTGTCTGCCATTCCTTACTGGCGTTCTCAGTTCAGTGGATTGTGTCGTCGCGCCACTGGCAACATGACTGAGGACGAAAAGCGATTTATTCCTGAGGTCGAAGAGCAAGCTATTGTCAGGGAGTCTCGTATCATGCTGTTGGGATACGCACTCATTCTGATACCTACTGTCATGTTTTCCTGGACTGCTCCGGTGATCTACTGGTGGTTTCCCCTGCTGTTAGCTGAGCCTGTTATGCGATATATCAGAATGACTGAGCATGTCGGGCGCCCGACAGTGAGCGATCGCACCCTCAATACAAGAACCAGCAAAGTGTCACGCCTATGGCGATTCCTTGCGTGGAACATGAACTACCACGCTGAACACCATTTTGCGGCATCGGTGCCTTTCCATGCATTGCCAACACTGCACGACAAGCTTGAAGGGCAGCTGTATGTGGAACAAAACGGCTACTGGCAGGCCCATCGCTCTATTCGTAAGAGTATTCAAGACGTTGAGTGAATGGATGAATGTCATCGCTGTCGAGGATCTGGAGCCAGATGATGTCACGACAGTGGAGATTGGCAACAAACAAGTAGCTATTTACGATGCAGCCGATAGATTGTATGCCACACAAGCGCTCTGTTCGCACGCCGGCGCTCGGTTATGCGACGGATATTTCGATGGTCATGTCATTGAATGCCCGTTGCACCAGGGCGGTTTTGATATTCGTGATGGCCGGGCACTGTACCCACCAGTAACTCGAAATTTACGGGTCTACCCGGTCAAGGTTGTTGATGGTCGTGTGTTGGTAGAAGTGTAGAGCCCAGTCGTTTGCGTGATGGCAATCCAGATGATCTGGAGAAATACAGCTCAAAATATTCTGAACGTGACGAAGCCGTCAATATCACTATTGGTGCGTTGCTGGTGCAAATTAACGATCTGTTGATTCGAACACAGCTAGGAAAATTTCCTGCCGAATAGACGTAATTGGGTATTCAATACCGTACGGCACTGGGCGAATACAGAGAAAGTAGTCTGAAAGCCCCCTTCCAGGCTGACGCTGCCGTACGCTGTAAAGATCGCTTGCCGGCAAGCACTCTCAAGCTGTTGTCTGGTGAACTTCGCAACGATCTGCATACCTTGTTGGAGCAACAGGCGCACAGTCGAAGCGTTGAACAACGCAATCAACCTATTTCTATTGTCGCCTTGTTCTTCACGCTGTCTGCATTTGCTTATTGGATGACGAGCCGCAACATAAGTAACCCATTGGGTCATACGCTTGCTTCTGTAAAGAGATTGACATCGGGAGATGCACAGACAACTGTTACCAGACCGGGCCGTAAAGATGAGATTGGCGACCTTGCGGAAGCTTTTGAATACTTTAGAAAAAACACGCAGAGCGCCGTGGTCGGTAATACCGTAAGTATGTTTTCTGTTTTAGCAAATGGTTCTGTAATAGCAGGGAAAAACTGTTCGTTGGTGTGTTTTCTGATAATAAGAAATCTGATAACAATCTCTTTCTTTCAAACAGAGCAGGCGTCCAAAACCACGCTACGAAGCAACTGAAATATCTTCTCGTTATTTATTATCTTTTACTGGAATAGGCGCAAGCGCATGTGATATGCGATTATACGCCTGATGTCGATTGCCCTTTCGGGTTCGATACACCTTTTTTACTGATGTACAACTTAAATAACTAGCGATAATTAAATATGGCACGTACTGCAAAAAAACTGAGTTTTGAAGATGTCGGCGCACTGGTCGCAATTCTGGGAGCTGTCGGTTCTCAAGAGAAGAAGGCGCCTCTGACAAAACCACAGGTTGCTGAATTAACCGGATTAACAGGTACGCAGGTCACTGCGTTCTACAAGAAGTTACTCAAACTTGAGTTGGTAAGTCAGATTGAGGCACCAAAGGGCATGCCTCTTAAAGGTGTTTACGTCAAGATCACCACTAAAGGTAAAGCGTATATCAAAGCATTTGATCTGCTTTTTTCCTGAGTAATTCCCGTGCCGCTGAGATCAAAAAATATTCTCAGCGGCATCTCGATCGGCTGCGTTGACTTGAGTATCATTGGCTAAAGGTTGATCAACCCAACTAAAAGGCAGAACGCTGCTGCCTATAGCGCAAAATCTTACCTGCCTGGAAACGTCGGTTTCAAACAGTGGTTTTATCAAATGCCGCCTGCATCAAGGCTTGGGTATAGGCGTGTTCAGGATGGTTCAGCACGTGGGTGGCGGGGCCACTTTCAACGATCTTGCCCTCGCGCATCACGATAATATCGTCACTCAAAGCCCTGATAACCTTTAAGTCATGGCTAATAAATACGTAGGCTAGCTGATACCGCTGCTGAAGATCTTGCAGAAGCTGAACAATTTGCGCCTGAACAGACATGTCCAGTGCAGAAGTTGGCTCATCGAGTATCAGCAAGGTAGGTTTGAGTACCAATGCCCGCGCTATAGCGATCCGCTGGCGTTGTCCTCCAGAGAACTCATGCGGATATCGACTCATTGCATCAGCGTTGAGACCTACTTCCAGTAACATCGCCTCTACCCGTTCGGCACGTTCGCCGGCGCTCATTTCTGGTTGGTGAACCTGCAGGCCTTCTTCGATAATTTGCAGAACCGACAAGCGTGGGCTCAGGCTGCCGTAAGGATCCTGAAAGACAATCTGCATGGACTGACGCAGGTTTCTCAGTGAAGACTGTTTTCTGTCATGAATGGACTCTTCATTGAATATTATCTCGCCCTCGCTGGGAATAAGTCTCAGAAGAGCCAGGCCCAATGTGGTTTTACCTGAACCCGATTCGCCAACGACACCAACAGTTCGCCCGGCACTCACGCTCAAGCTTATCCCGTCACAGGCATTGACGTAATGCCGGACTCGTCCGAACAGACCACCTTTGACGGGAAAACGAACTCGAATATTGGTTGCCTGCAAAACGCTTTTTTGTTCCTGATCATCTCTGTGTGGAAGAGTGCCGGGTTCTGCTGAGAGAAGCGCTCTAGTGTAAACATGCTGAGGATGCTGGAAAATGTTCTCTGTACTGCCGTGCTCAACGACTTCGCCCTGCGTCATGACATGAATATCGTCTGCCATCTTCCGTACGATGCCAAGGTCGTGGGTAATCAATAACAAGGCCATACCCAACTGATCTTTCAAGTCGGATAGCAGTTCGAGTATCTGCGCCTGAATGGTCACATCCAGTGCCGTGGTCGGTTCATCGGCAATCAATAACTCGGGTTCATTCGCCAGTGCCATGGCAATCATGACGCGTTGCCGCTGTCCGCCGGATAGTTCGTGCGGGTAGGCGTTGAGCCGAGTCTGTGCGTTTCGGATGCCAACACGCTCAAGTAGTTCGATCACACGATACCGGCATGCCTTGCCAGTGAGTCCTTTGTGCAATTTCAGTGATTCGCTGATTTGTCGTTCAATACTGTGCAGCGGATTCAGGGAGGTCATTGGTTCCTGGAAAATCATGCTGATCTGGTTACCGCGAATGGATCTTAAAACTGATGGTCCAGCACCAATCAGTTCCTGCCCACAATACTGAATGCTTCCCGTCGGATGGCTAGCAAAGGGGTAGGGTAGTAGCTGCATGACGGATAAGGCGGTAACAGATTTTCCGGATCCGCTTTCACCCACCAGAGCAACAGTTTGTCCCCTTTCAACAGAGACGCTAACGCCATTTACCGCATTGGTGCGCTGTTCTTCATGGCCAAACGTCACGCACAGGTTGTCTATATGCAGCAGGGTTTCAGTCATGCGCAGCATTTCCTGAAAACGTTTTTCTCGGATCCAGTGCATCACGAACTGCTTCGCCCACGAATACCAGCAGGCTCAGCATAATGGCTAATACAAAGAAAGCCGTCAGACCCAACCAGGGTGCGTGAAGGTTATCGCGCCCCTGTTTCAGCATTTCACCGAGTGATGCTGAACCGGGTGGCAAGCCCAGTCCCAGAAAATCAAGACCGGTTAGTGTTGTAACCGAGCCACTGAGAATGAATGGCAGAAATGTCACCGTGGCAACCATGGCATTGGGCAGTGTATGACGAATCATGATCGTGGTATCACCCACACCCAGAGCCTTGGCAGCACGGACATATTCGAAGTTTCGGGCGCGCAGGAATTCAGCGCGCACCACCCCCACCAGTGATGTCCAGCCAAACAGCGTCATCAAGACCAATAGTGATATAAACCCCGGCTGGATGACACTCGCCATAATGATCAGTAGATAGAGAACAGGCAGACCTTGCCAGATCTCTATGAAGCGCTGTGCCAGCAGATCCAGCAAGCCGCCGAAATAACCTTGGACGGCACCGGCTGAAACACCGATCAATGTGCTGAACAGCGTCAATAATAATCCAAAGCTGACAGATACTCTGAATCCGTACAGCATGCGGGCAAACACATCGCGCCCCTGGTCGTCTGTGCCAAGCCAATGCCTCGACGAGGGTGGACTTGGGGGGCTGCTCTGCAAATCAAAATCAATGGTCTGGTGGGAAAAAGGCACGAGCGGCCAGTAGATAGAGCCCTTCTCTTCTATCAAGTCGGTGAGGTAGGGATCTGTGTAGTCAGCCGTAAATCCCATGTCCCCGCCAAACACGGATTCCGAGTATGTCTTGAATACCGGGAAATACCATTGATTGTCATAATTAACCACAATCGGTTTGTCGTTGGCAATCAGTTCTGCGCCCAGCGACACTATGTAGACAATGAGAAAAATCCAGAAGGCCCAGTAGCCTCGCCGGTTACGCTTGAAGTTTGCCAGCCGTCGTTGATTGATAGGGCTGAGGTTCATGCTTGAGTCCCTAAAGATCTTCTGCCGCAGCTATCGCCAACGGCCAAGTCATACCCGGTTTTGCACTGTTCAGTAGAAAATAGCTTGCGGCTAGAATAAGTGGGATTCGTTACGCATAAAGGGTATGCGGGAGCAGGCCTTCCGGAAGAATCCGGACTGGGCATCCCCGTGGCACGATGGATATCCAGGCTAGAAATCACGACTTTCAAAATCGATGCGTGGATCAATCAGGTGATACATCACATCGCCAAGTAGTTGAAGGATCAAACCGAGCAAGGTGAAAAAATACAATGTGGCAAAAACGACAGGATAGTCTCTGTTGATGGTGGCCTCCCAGCCCAACAAGCCGATACCGTCCAGTGAAAAGATCACTTCTATCAGAATAGAGCCGGTAAATAGAATAGAGATGAACGCACTGGGGAAGCCTGCGATAACAATCAACATGGCATTGCGAAAGACGTGTCCGTAGAGCACCTGTCGTTCTGACAACCCTTTCGCTCGCGCGGTTTGCACATACTGCATGCCGATCTGATCAAGAAATGAATTCTTGGTCAGCATGGTCAGACTGGCAAATCCGCTGATCACCATGGCAGTGACAGGCAGCGTGATATGCCATAGATAATCCAGTGTTCGGCCGAACCAGTCCATCTCGTCCCAGTTAGGGGAAGTAAGACCACGAAGGGGGAAAAAATCGAAGTAGCGTCCACCGGCAAATACAATGATGAGCAGAATGGCAAATAGAAAACCGGGAATGGCGTAGCCGACGACAATGGCACCACTGCTCCAGACGTCGAATGCGGAACCATCCTTCACCGCTTTGCGAATACCCAAGGGAATGGATATCAGGTAGACGAATAATGTTGTCCAAAGACCCAGACTGATGGAGACAGGCAGCTTGTCCAGCACCAGGTTGATAACGGTTTCATCACGAAAATAACTGGAGCCGAAATCAAAGCGCGCATAGTCCCAGAGCATGGTGAAGAAACGCTCATGCACGGGTTTGTCGAAGCCGAACTGTTGTTCTATCTCGGCGATAATGGCAGGGTCCAGTCCTTGAGCCCCGCGGTACTGGGAGGTGGTGCCGCTTTGCAGAGCTCCACCGGACTGGCCGGAATCCTGAACATCGCCGCCTTGGCCTGAGAACGCGGCGGTGGAGTCGGCTGCGTTGCCACGCATTTCGGCCAACACCTGCTCGACAGGACCACCCGGGGCAAACTGAATCACCGTAAAGTTGATGATCATGATGCCCAGCAACGTGGGAATGATCAGTAACAGGCGCCTGAGAATATAGGCCAGCATCAGAACGAATCGATCATGCGGGGTTCGTCTTCATCATGCTGATGCTCGCCGTCAAGCGACCCTGCCTTCAGCGAGCAAGGTCCAGCTTTTCGTCGAGTGTCGTGTCCAGCCACCATCCGGTGGGAAACCGTGTTGCCGAGTAGCTGATGTATTTGGGCAATGTATCCGGCTGACCGAACCGGTTCCAGTAGGCAATGCGATGTTCGCTATTATAGAACTGTGGAATAACATAGTGATTCCACAGCAATACTCGGTCCAGTGCTCGGGTGATAACCTTGAGCTTGTCGAGAGATTCGGCAGCGATGATCTGTTCTATCAATTGATCAACGACCGGGTTTTTTATGCCTGCCATATTGGCTGAACCGCGCTCATCGGCTGCTGCACTACCGTAATAGGATCGTAGCTCCGGGCCTGGTGGCGGGAAGAAATTGAGTCTTACGGTAATCAGGTCAAAATCAAAATCATCAACCCGGACCTGATACTGTGCGCTGTCGACAATCCTCACGGTATTGTCTATGCCTGCTTTTTTCAGGTTCTGCAGAAATGGCGCAGCTGTACGTTGTCCGTCGGGCTGAACAAGCAGTAGTTCCAGTGCCATCTGCTCACCGTTCTTCATCAGCTTGCCTTCCTCAAGCTTCCAGCCTGCCGTATTGAAAAGCGTTAGTGCTTCTCTGAGTTGTTTACGGTTGCGGCCACTGCCATCGCTGACCGGGGCCATGAATGCCTCCGTCATTACCTCAGGTTGCAGCTGATCCTTAAAGGGCGTGAGTACTTCGATCTCATCAGCATTGGGTGGACCTGATACACCGAAATCCGAATTAGGAAAGTAGCTATTGATTCGATCGTACTGATTGTAGAGGATGGTGCGTTTGATGGTCTCGAAGTCGTACAACAGACTGATGCCCTTGCGCACATTCATGTCGTCGAAAGGCGGCCGGCGCGTATTGAAAAAGAAACCCTGTATAGCCTGAGGTGCGTTGTCCGGTGGCGTGTCGAGAATGATCTCACCGTTATCCACTTGTTCTATGTTGTAGCCCGTTGCCCAGCGCTTGGAGCTGTTCTCGGAACGAAAATCGATATCACCCGCCTTGAAGGCTTCCATCATGACTTCAAGGTCACGGTAGAAATCATAGCGAAACGTATCGATATTACTTAAACCTTTGCTCGTGGGAAGATCCTCTCCCCAGTAGTTCTCCACACGTTTAAAGGTGAGTGAGCGCCCTGCATCAACATCGCTGATGTAATAAGAGCCGCTGGCAGGCTGAGGTGTCAGGTAGGTCTTGCTGATGTCTTTGTCTTTCCAGTACTCAAAAGACAAGGGAGCCAATGCTGCCACTTTCATCAAAGGCTTCATGGTGTCTGTGGTGCTGAATGTGAATTTAATCTGATGCTCTGCCAGTACCTCAACGTCTTCTACTTCGTCGTAGAAAGACTTTAAAAACGGCCGGCCATGTTCTCTAATAGCGTTGAATCCGAACTCTATATCTTTAGCGGTGATTGGGGTGGCATTGTCAAAATACGCCTCCGGGCGCATATTGAATATGATCCAGCTCTTGTCTGCAGGATATTCGACGGACTCTGCCAGCACTCCATAGAGGACACTGAGCTCATCGGCCGAGGGGGCCATAAGTGCATCGCCTGCCAGTGAAATTACAGGCGACCAATTACCTTTGAGTATGATTGAGTTCAGGCTGTCAAACGTACCGAAAGCACCAAGCACCACGCTGCCACCTTTGGGTGCATCCGGATTGACATAGGGCCAGTGAGGCATGCTTTCGTCGTACAGGGGTTCGCCAAACTCTGCGATACTCCAGGCGCGAGTGACGTCATCATCGGCGATGGCCACAGGCGACATCGCTATCACCATCAGAAATATCCATCCTGGTGACTGCAGCTTTGCGCGATAGTTGCGTTCTGTCGCTGACGTTTTTTTGGCTAGATGTAGCAGTTTGCCTGGTGTCATTATGGATCGGGCCTCGAAGTCAAAATTGCCGTTGCATGCAGTCGTGTTACTGATTCTCATAGTCTAGCAGCCTCTTGATTCCGGGTAGTGCTGGCAACCGGTATCATTCGTTTTACGGAAAGGCATTATCTTTGCGTCCTTTCGCACCTGTTTTCATTGACACTGTGATGAAACTTTACGCGAACTGTTTGACCTAATCTGTGGATACGTTATATGCCTATACTATAGGCAGGCCTGTCCTGACGCTCGTCTTTGATCACCAAGGAATTTATCACATGCCAGGTTCTATTGTAAAAACTGCCATTTCAGGAGTTTTAATTGCCTGCACCCTGATCATTTTGACGTTTTCTTCAGCATGGGCTGTTGAGCCGGATTCATCGTGGCCAGAAGTGCTGGAGGAGGCCAAGGGTCAAACTGTCTACTTCAACGCCTGGGGAGGCAGCGATCGGATAAATCAGTATTTACAATGGGCCTCCAGCCGGCTTGAGCAAGACTATGGCGTGACCCTGCAGCATGTAAAGGTTGCCGATATCTCCGAGATTGTCGGACAACTTGAAGCTGCAAAATCGGTCGGTCGAAACGGCAATGGACATGTTGACTTGATGTGGGTCAATGGAGAAAACTTTGCAACTATGAAATCTTCAGATTTACTGTGGGGTGCGTTTGCAGATAACCTTCCCAACGCCGGTCTGGTTAGACAATCCCCTTCCATAACATCAGACTTTTCCGTCCCTGTAGAAGGTCTGGAATCTCCATGGGGCGGTGCACAGCTGGTATTCATTGTAGACTCCGCAAGCACTTCCAATCCTCCGGCTTCGGCGGCAGAGCTTCTTGAATTTGTCGGTAACGGGGGGCGGTTTGCCTATCCTGCACCGCCCGCTTTTCATGGCACAACGCTGGTAAAACAGCTTCTCATCGAACTGCTGGCAGACGATGCGAAAGCATCTGCAGCCTTAACATTGCCTGTCGCTCAGGCAGATTTTATGTCAGTGACCATACCGTTGTGGGTGTATCTGGATAAACTGCATCCACAGCTGCTCGGCGGAGGTAGTTCATGGCCCATCAGCGGAGAGATGACGTTGCAGCTGCTGGATGATGCTGAGCTGGATATAGCCATCTCGTTTAACCCGAATGAGGCATCCGCCGCGGTTCAGAACGATCAGTTGCCAGACACCGTCAGAACTTATGTATTTGAGAACGGCACGATTGGCAATACACACTTTGTAACGATTCCCTGGAATGCATCTGCCAAGGCCGGTGCTATGGTTGCCGCCAATTTTTTACTGTCACCGGAGGCACAAGCGCGTAAGGCGGACCCTGAATTCTGGGGAGATCCGACGGTCCTT
>ENA-ORXT01000376-ORXT01000376.1-marine-metagenome-genome-assembly--contig:-NODE-376-length-73666-cov-5.932707_pt1 | contig 73666 bp, 55 predicted proteins | sample MGYA00237868_ERZ511482 | MGnify/ENA metagenome assembly ERZ511482 | reverse complement strand
AAAACCGGACGCTATCGCGTGGCGGCTGATGCGCAAATGCGTTGCATCAAGCTAAAGTAAGTGCCATTAGGCGATAGCCCCCGGTTTCGTCTCCTCAAATTACAACAGAACCGGACGCTATCGCGTGGCGGCTGAAAAGTGCAACTTCAGATAGCTGAATTGTTACGAAATTTGAAATTTCACCTACTAGTTACCGATAAAGTATTCCATCAGTGTGTCGCCCGGAAGTTTCTCCAGTCCACTTTTGGCAGCGGATTCTTCTTCGTAGGTTGCCGAACGATCTGCCGTGATGCCTTTTCCGCAGATCGTGAACGGCACGTTGCCGTGAGTATGGGTCTTGGTGCTGATGTAGGTTGGATGGTCAGGCGTAACCAAAATCCGATAGTCATCACCCATTGATTTGAGCTTCTCCCAAATGGGGGCAACGATGTGCGTGTCGATCTCTTCCAGGGCGGTGACTTTCTTGCCGAGGTCGCCTTCATGAGACGCTTCGTCAGGGGCTTCAACGTGGACGCAAACAAGATCGTAATTGTCAATCGCTTCGATCGCGTAACGTCCTTTGGCGGCGTAGTCGGTGTCGGTGTATCCGGTGGCACCAGGGACTTCGATGCGATCCCAGCCTACCAATGATGCTAATCCGCGTAGTAGATCGACGGCCGTAATCATCGCGCCTTTAACGCCATGGATAGATTCAAAAGAAGCCAATGATGGTTTACGTCCCAATCCCCACAGCCAGACATTGGTCGCCGGAAGTTTTCCGTCGGCAATTCGTTTGGCGTTGATCGGGTGGTCAGCGAACCACTGAGCCGATTTGTGCATCAGTTGGACCAAGAAATCGCTGCCGGGCCCGCGCGGGAAATCATTTTCGACCGTCTTGTCCGATAGATCGTGCGGTGGTGTGGCACGTGTGTCGTTGGAGAACGGCGCGTCGACGGATTTGTCTTTGCCTGGGCGGTACATCAACAAATTTCGGTAGCTAACGCCGGGGATGAACTCTAAACGATCATCGTCGACGTTTTCTTGAGCCGTTTCGAGCAGCGCTTTGGCCTCGTCGGAGGAAATGTGTCCGGCGGTGAAGCTGTTCATGATTTGGCCTTGGACGGTGACCAAGTTACAGCGGATGCACCAGTCCTCTTCGGCCAATTCAATCCCCTGGGCGGCAGCTTCGATGGGAGCGCGGCCGGTGTAGTTGACTTGCGGGTCGTAGCCCAGCAGGCTCATGTTGGCGACCGACGATCCCGCGGGCAAGTTTTCGGGAGTGTGGTTAGCCACGCCAACGACACCGGCGGCAGCGATCGCGTCCATGGTTGGCGTTTTTGCGGCGGCCAAAGGTGTCTTGCCTTTTAATTCAGATTGTGGTTCGTCGGCACAGCCGTCGGGAATGATGATGACGTATTTCATGGATTTAGTGCCCGGGTTGGGGATTTCGGATTTCGGATTTCTCAAAATTCGAAATTAAAGATTTTGAATTTCGAAATATTGGTAATGTTTAAATGGGCTGAAACTGTCTATTCCAAGATCCTCAGGCGTTCAGAATTGGCTTTCACGCAGTCCAATTTCTCGATTTCGCCGATCGCGGAATTAGCTGCTGCCTCAGTGGTTTGTTTGGTCACAAAGACCACAGGCACAACACCGTTATAAAGATCGTTGTCGTGCTGATAAACGGACGCGATGGAAATTTCGTGCTTTCCAAGTACGCCGGCAATTTGAGCCATCACGTTTGGCACGTCTTCGACGTTGAAACGAAGATAGAACCGGCCCTGCAAATCACCGGGTTTGGCCATTTCGATTCGATTGCTTTCATCCGACCACAGCTCGAGTGTCTTAAATGTGATCGCGGTTCGACCCACCGCCGTGTCGATCAAATCGGCAACCACGGCCGAAGCGGTCGGCATTTGACCGGCACCTTGGCCATGATAAAACACGGGGCCGACCGCATCGCCATCCACGCTGACCGCGTTATAGTTGGCTCGTACTTCGGCCAACGGAGTGCCGGCTTTAACCAGCATGGGACCGACGACCGCTTGTAAACCTGCGGGGGTCGAACGGCTCAGTCCGATCAGTTTGATGCGATAGCCCAATTGTTTGGCGTATTTGAGATCGAGATCATCCAGCTTATCGATGCCACGTTTGGGAATGTCAGACCAGTGGACTCGCGCTCCAAAGGCCAGATGAGCCAAAATCGCCAGCTTCTGGGCCGCATCGGTGCCATCGACGTCAAACGCCGGATCGGCTTCGGCGTAACCAAGCTTCTGAGCATCCTTCACAGTATCGTCGTAATTGGCACCTTCGAGGTCCATCCGCGTGATGATGTAGTTACTGGTTCCGTTGAGGATACCGTTGAGCGATGTTATCCGGTTGGCTGATAAACATTGGCTGATGTTGGTAATGATTGGGATGCCGCCGGCGACGGATGCTTCGAAAGCGATGGAACGTCCTAGTTGCCGCGCCTTTTCGAACAATTCTGGGCCATGTTCGGCCAACAGCGCTTTATTTGCCGTGACCACGTCTTTGCCTGCCTCCAGCAATCGCAGCATCACGGACTTGGCCGGTTCGATGCCGCCGATAAGTTGAACGACAACCTGGACGTCATCATCCGCGATGACTTTTTCGATGTCGTCGGTGAGGACGCCTTCAGGAACCTCGAAACCACGGTCTTTTTTTAGGTCTCGGACCACTGCGTGCGTCAGCCACAAGGTTTTTCCTGCGTGACGTGCGGTGCGGTCGCCGTGGTCGAGCAAGATTTTCGCGACGCCGGTGCCGACGGTTCCCATGCCAATGATGGCGATGCCGATTTTTTCCATGGTCAGATCAAGCTATAGAGAGATTGAGTTGGTTCGTCTGTTCATAGCATGTTAAATGCCGTGCCTGATTTGCTCAACCATGCTGCTGTGGCCGACGCACGAAGTCGTTGGTAATCGCGATGAACATTCGTCAAAATCCAGCTTCAAAGCTTGTTAATTGTGAGATCCAAGAGAGAACCTAAGGCGAAGCACCCCGAAGAAGGAAGCCGATAGCGGAGGACTTCGGGAGACAAACAAAAAAAGGAGCGACACAAGGTCGCTCCTAATACTCTTCAATTTTTTAATTTGGGTCGGATCTCACTAAGCTCTTTTGCGTCGAGTAACCAAACCAATCGAACCTAGCATCAACAGAGCGACCGACGATGGTTCAGGAATAACTTCTGCCTCTGTTACAGTCAGCGATGCAGATCCAAGCGACGGAGAAAGTAAGATATCGGGATTGGGATCGGAACCCAGAGTAATCACACCGTTGGAGCCTAGTGTGAACGAAAAGTTTGCGGTGCCTGCTCCAACGATGTCGTAGTCCAATCGAGCCAGCATGAGGGCACCGTCAGGTGTGCTATTGACGCGTACCGCAGCGTCGAAATCTAGATCAAACATAGCTGCCAAAGGGTTAACTCCGTTTTCTAAAATGGCGATTGAAAGTAGCCTACCGTCGGTCAATGGAGTAGAAGAGAATGAGACCACTGACGAATCAAATTTTAGAAAATCACCGAAAGGACCAGGACTTAACGAATTGAACGCCACTCCGCCAGTAAACTGAATCACACTTGAGTCACTATTTGTGAAATTGAGATCGGCGCTGTCAAAAGCAAAATCCTGTTTTGAATAGATGAAGACTGAGCCCGAATTATCGGAGATGGATGCTGTCGCTGTGTCCGACGCAGCGGCACCTTGTCCAAAAGCGAAAAAGATATCAGCAGCAAAAACAAATGCAGGACTGAGGGTCACAATTACAGCGGCAAACAGTAGATTTTTTAACATGGCAACTTTCAAAGATGTGGAGGTGATATAAGAAGAAGTGCTGTATCGGCCGGATGGGATAGCCTTTCTCAGCACCGTTGATGCTAATGTCTCAATTCGCAAATGTCCATGTTTCTACCCTAATAATTTCCAAAAAGACTGTATTCGCTGGGAATGCTGGAATTAGTCAACAACGTCCCAGTTGTATTACACGAGTCTACCCGCACAGGCTCCTAATGTTTCCTACCCGAACTTTTTGGTTTGACAAACCACTTGATATGTATCGCTCTACTACTGCCTGGGAGACATCCTTCACCAACGGCCGTTGCGAACGTCAATGGCGTCGTTTTAATTTTAGCCAAGCAGAGAAATCGAATCGCGGGTGATCTGAGCGATCTTGTCGAACTGGCCGCCGGTGATCAAATCGGATTTCACCATCCAGCTACCTCCGCAAGCCACGACCGAGGGCAGACTGAGATAGTCCTTGAGGTTCTCAGTGTTGATTCCACCAGTTGGGATGAATCGAATGTCGCCGTAGGGTCCTTGAAGCGCCTTGATCATCGGGATGCCCCCGCTTCGTTCAGCAGGAAAAAACTTGACGACTTCCAGGCCAAGCTCCAACGCCATTTCCAAATCTGTGGGGCTTGAGACGCCGGGGAAGATTGGCATGTCGTTGTCCAAGCACCACTGAACAGTACGAGGATTGAGTCCCGGCGTGACAACGAATTTCGCGCCTGCATCGGCGACCTGTTTCGCTTGATCGACGCTGTGGACTGTGCCGGCGCCGACCAAAAATCCTTCAAGATCGGCAACCGCTTTGATTGCCCCGAGCCCAGCTTCGGTTCGTAGTGTGATCTCGGCAACCGGCATTCCACCGCTGATTAGCGCATCGGCCAATGGCTGAGCGTGCGAAACGTCTTGGATGGCGACGACGGGAATTATCTTTAATAATTGGAGTTGCGCGGTCATTGAGCTCATGGAATTTTTTTCTTCTAACTGAATAAAGGTGAACGTTTAGACGTTAGGAATTCGTCTAAGCGTGGACCGTGATTTATGAATAGGGCCCCAAAAAAACTGCCAACGTTAATCATTCTACTGTATGGTAGCCGAATTTTTGGCAGCCTGAGGTTTAGGTGTTGACCAAGCTCCGATTACGTCTAGGATTGTTAACATGCAATCGTAGATGTCGGTGCTTTATTGTAAACCGAGTTTATCTTGGATACATTTTAAGGTTATTTGATTCCACGAGAATGCTTGACTTAGAAATAAAAGATTATGACGACAATTCGAGAAGAGATTACTGGGAAGATTCGAGATGAACTCGTCGCGGGCAATTTTCAGGCTGGTATCGCGCTTCGCGAGACCGAATTGGCGGAGCGATTTGGGGTCAGTCGCGGACCTATTCGAGATGCGTTCTTGCAATTGTCGCAAGAGGGTTTTTTAGCTTATCAGGTCAATAGAGGCGTGACCGTTCGTCACCCCTTGATTGGTGAGGACCGAGAATTCATCGCTTCGATTCGCGTACAGATCGAACTTTACGTTGTTGGAAAAGGTATTGACGATCTCAGTGAAGAGGGTTTGTCTCTGATAAAAGAAAGTTTGAAGCAACTTGAGTTGGCCTGCGAAACGGGAAAAGTCGCTGCGATTGCGAGAGCTGATATGGCGTTTCATGAAACCCTTCTCAACGCTTGCGGAGGTGAAGACCACATCCATTACTGGCGACAGATCTGTTCGCGGATGTTGCTGGCCTACACGCGGCTTGAGAGCTATAAAGCTCTTTACAAAGAACATGTTGACATTTACAAAGCGTTGGAGTCAAAGATGAAGGACGTGGCGTTGGCTGCAATTAATTCAAACGTGACTTGAGATTGCCAAATCGTCCTCGTTTGGGTTTTGGTTTGGTTCAAAAGCGTTTGAAATTGTGTCGCCGCGAAAAAGCGTCATTCTTTTACAATCACCAATAAATGTAGGAACGGATGGATGGTAATCGGAATTGTAGCGGCGGTCATCGCCGGCGTGATGTTAGGGCTCTACGCTCTCCCAGGGAAGTATGTCAAAGACTTCCAGGAAGAGAATAAGTGGAGCCTGTTTTTTTTGCTGACGATGTTCGTCGTGCCGCTGATAACAACGTTTGCCCTGATGAAGGGCGTTGGTGAGATTTATGCGGGGCTAGAGACCAGCGTTTTGATCGGAATGGTCGTCTCCAGCTTGTTCTGGGGTGTGGGCGTGATGATGTGGGGCAAGGCAATTGACTACATCGGTTTGTCGTTAGGTTTCTCCCTGTTTATTGGAACCGTTTTGCTAGTTGGTACTTGCATTCCACTATTTGTCAGTGGCATGCCGCCGGCTCAAATCGCAAAATTGATTTTTACCGGGCTCGGTTTGATTTTGCTGGGTGTCTTTCTGAACGGTTCCGCTGGAATCGTGCGTGAGAAAGACGAATCGAAACTCGCAGCGGAGGAGAATAAGGACGGTTCCAGCGATTTAAAAGATCCTCGTAAGTCGGCCACAACAGGTATCGCGATTGCTGTCATCGGTGGCCTGTTGGCGACTGGATTTGCCTACGCTAACACGGTTGGCGCACCTCGCCTTAGCGAGCTGAGTCAGGCTCAAGGGAATGCACCTTGGAAGACGGCGTTGGCGGTGATGTTGCCGATCTTTCTTAGTGGTGGGGTGATCATGACGGGATACTTTGCATGGCAGCTGACGCAAAAGAAAGCGTGGGGATCATTTAAGACTCCATCATTCGGGAAAAACACGCTGTTGATTTTCGTGATGGCATTCTTTCACTATGCCGCCTCGGCTATTTTTGCTTATGCTGCGTCGATGTTGGGTGAAGGTGGTGACGCGATCGGCTATGCAATTTTTAACACGGCTTGCGTGGTCACAGCGATCATCAGCGGCTTGGCGGTTGGTGAATGGACCAAAGCTTCGGGCAAGGCCAAAATGTTATTGTACGGAAGTTTGCTTTGCATGGTTGGAGGCGTTTTGGTTTTAGCTTATAGCAAAACGATCAAGGTCGATGATCCTGTTGAGGCTACGGCCGTTGCGGTGCAAACGCTTGATGGTAACGCGTTGGTGGGCGTTAGACCCGAAAACGATTCCAAACTTAATTTTGATCCTGCGGGAGCTTAACCTGTGAATATTTACGAAGAATCTTTTGGTGTCTTTGAAGGCAACCCCGTCGAGCTTTACACGTTGGACAATGGGAACGGAGTCGTGGTGAAAATCAGTACTTACGGTGGTACGGTTACTTCGATTGTGACCCCCGATAAAGACGGCAATGCGGCCGATATCGTTTGTGGCTTCGATACGCTCGAGGGCTATTTCTCAGACGAATATAAAGACAATTCGCCTTACTTCGGTTGCTTGGTCGGTCGTTATGCGGCGCGTATCAAGGATGGCAAGTTCACTGTCGATGGGAACGAACACCAAGTCGCAACCAACGATGGTCCCAATCATTTGCACGGTGGAATCAAAGGCTATGACAAACGGATTTGGTCAGTGCAAAACACGGCTGAAGAGGAGAGTTATGTCGCGCTGACGCTGACATTGGACAGCCCCGATGGCGAAGAGTCGTTTCCGGGGCACGTCGAGGTCACGGTCGAGTATCGTTTGACGGCCGACAACGAACTACGGATTAACTATCAGGCGACCACCGATAAGACGACGCCTTTGTCGCTAACCAATCATACTTACTTCAATCTCAACGGCTTCACCGACACGGTGCTCGATCATACGTTACAGCTGTCAGCAGATCGCTTTTTAGTTTGTGACGAAACCAATGTGCAGCTGGGTGGCGAACAGAAAGTTGCGGGTTCGGTCTGTGATTTCAATTCTCCAAAACGTATCGGCGATGCATTCGGTGAACTGGAGATGGGGTTTGAGCATTTTTACGCGTTCACAAAATCTCCCGACAGTTTCGAAAAGGTGGCTCACGTCACAGAACCGACAACGGGGCGGACTTTGGAAGTGTCGACCTCGGAGCCCGGTACGTTGTTGTACACCGGGCGCTATACTTCGGATGACCTGAAACGCGAAAGTGGCGCTCAGTTTGGCCAGTTCCGAGGGCTCTGTTTGGAGACTTCAAAGTACCCCAACGGTCCAAATATTACTAATTCGCCGCGTAGTGTCCTTGAGCCAGGTCAGCAGTACCAAGAAACAACCGTTTACAAATTCGGTGTTGAGGCCCAACAGGCTTAATCGCGGCGATCGTAGTTTTAAAAACAACTGCTCCTACTCAAAGGTCGGACGAGTGTTCGTCCCCAATTCTCGATTCGATCGACCGCGATGTCATTTGGCTTTTTCTTAAATTTACTTTCTGGAAAACTAATTCGGTTATGAAATCAGCTCAATATCAAGGCAACAAGTCGGTCGCTGTTGGCGAAAGCCAGGCGATTGCTCCCGGTGACAACGAAGTCCGGCTCGACGTCGGTTTTTGTGGCATCTGTGGAACAGACATTCACATTTTTCACGGAGCGATGGACGCGCGAGTCGCCCAGCCACAAATACTTGGGCACGAAGCTTCTGCGACGGTCGCCGAAATTGGTGCCGGTGTAACTAATGTTGCCGTAGGGGATCGCGTGGCCGTTCGCCCGCTAAAATTTGGCGAACCGTCTGATTTCGACAATGGTTTCTCGCATGTCGGTAAGAACCTTAAATTCATCGGTATCGACTTGCCTGGCGGAATGCAGTCTTCGTGGACGGTGCCTGACTACACACTGCATAAACTGCCCGATTCGCTTAGCTTGGAACATGGCGCGATGATCGAACCGGCGGCTGTCGCGTGCCACGATGTTCGGATGGGCGAAGTTGTCGCGGGCGAAACTTGCGTGGTGATCGGCGGCGGGCCGATTGGTTTGTTGATCGCTTTGGTCGCGAAAGAAAAAGGCGCGCGAGTGATTCTGTCGGAGGTTAATCAACCGCGGTTGGATCTCGCTGAATCACTGGGATTGGAGGTCGTTAATCCGATCAAGATTGACGTGGCTGAAAAGGTGGCCGAGCTGACCGATGGGAAGATGGCGGATTGTGTTTTCGAGGTTTCTGGATCAGCGCCCGGCGTTGAATTGATGACCGAACTTCCCAACGTGCGAGGCCGGATCGTGATGGTCGCGATTCATCCACAACCCAAACCCGTCAACCTCTTCAAGTTCTTTTGGTCTGAGATCCGTATGATTGGAGCGCGGCTGTATCAGGAGGAGGATTTTGATGAAGCGATCGCCTTGGCTGATAGCGGTAAATTGCATTTGGACAAATTGATTACGCAAGTCAATCCAATCGATGACGTCCAGAAGACGTTCGAGATGATCGACGCAAATCCCGATGGGATCAAATATCTGATCCAGTGCAGCTAACTTTCTTAACACAACACTTTTTTGAAATCAATTGAAACGATGAGCATACTTAATCAATTTGACTTGAGCGGAAAGACGGCGATCGTCACCGGTTGCAAACGCGGAATTGGCAAAGGGATGGCGATTGGTTTGGCAGAAGCGGGGGCCAACATCATTGGCGTATCGGCGTCACTTGAGTCCAGTGGCAGTGACGTTGAAAAAGAGGTCACTGCGTTGGGCCGAAGTTTCCATGGTTATCAGTGTGACTTCGCTGATCGCCCCGCCGTTTACAAATTTATCGAGCAGGTGAAATCGGATCACGCGCAGATTGATATCTTGGTAAACAACGCTGGAACCATTATGCGAAAGCCAGCGGCCGAACATCCTGATGACTATTGGGATAAGGTCATGGAGGTAAACCTCAATGCTCAGTTCATTCTGACTCGAGAATTTGGAAAGGACATGGTGGCTAGAGGCTCGGGGAAAGTGATTTTCACCGCTTCGCTGTTGACCTTCCAAGGCGGTATCACAGTGCCTGGTTACGCGGCCAGTAAAGGTGGTATCGGTCAGTTGACGATGGCGTTTGCCAATGAATGGGCAGGCAAAGGCGTTAACGTGAATGCGATCGCACCTGGATATATCGCGACCGACAATACGCAGGCGCTTCAGGACGACCCTGTTCGTAGCGAACAGATTTTGGGCAGGATTCCTGCTGGCCGTTGGGGCGATCCAAAAGATTTTAAAGGCCCAATTGTCTTTCTGGCGTCCGACGCGTCCTCTTATGTGAGTGGGAGCGTGATGCTGGTTGATGGAGGCTGGATGGGGCGTTAGCCGAACAATCGTGGAGCAATTTTTGACCTGCTGTGAAGCACTCGGCAGGTTGAAAACCCGCCCCACGTTCTTGGCAGGTTGAACACCTGCCCCATGTAAGAATCGAAGAATTAAGCGAGACAAAAATGGCAAATGAAATGACTACTGCGGTTGATGGCAAAACGTACTACCGGATGTTCATCAATAACCAGTGGGTGGATGCGTCCGGTGGTCAAACGATGGATGTTGAGAACCCAACAACCGAAGAGACCATCTATTCAGTTCCCAATGGCACTGCCGATGACGCAGTGAAAGTGCTCGAGTCGGCTCAAGCGGCGCAGAAGGCGTGGGCGGCATTGCCGGCGATTGAGCGAGGCCAGCATCTGATTAATTTGGCCGCGAAAATTCGCGAGAACCAAGAGCACTTGGCGAGAATCTTGGTGGCCGAACAGGGAAAGACACTGGCTTTGGCGATGGGAGAAGTTGGCGTATCGGCTGACTTCTTGGAGTACCCCGCCCATGGCGCACGTCGACTAGAAGGCGATATTTTTCCCTCAGATAATCCGAGTGAGCACATTCTCATTCATAAGGTTCCGTACGGGGTTTGCGTCGGAATTTTGGCTTGGAATTTTCCTTTCGCATTGGCCTGCCGCAAGATTGGTCCCGCGCTGACCGCCGGCAATGTGATGGTCGTGAAGCCGCCGGAGATTACGCCGGTCGCTGTACTGGAACTGGGGCGTTTGGCGCTGGAGGCTGGTTTGCCGGCGGGTGTGCTAAGTGTAGTTACCGGTGACGGCGCGGGCATCGGTGCCGAACTTGTTCGAAATAAGATCACTCGTTTGGTGACGATGACTGGGAGCACAAAGACGGGACAAAAAATCTTCGCCGACTGTGCTCAGAATTTGACCGCCGTGCGATTGGAGTTGGGCGGCAAGGCCCCTTTTATTCTGATGGAAGACGGCGACGTCGACAAAGCCGTTGGAGGCGCGATGGACTCGCGATACTTGAATCAAGGCCAAGTGTGTACTTGCAGCGAGCGTTTTTACATTCACGCGGATGTCTATGACGAATTCTTGGAGAAGTACATTGCACAGAGCGCGAAATTAAAACTTGGCGATCCTATGCTCGATGACACCGATATCGGGCCCAAAGTCAGCCGTGAAGAATTAGAGAAAATGGAGGCGATGGTTGACCGCGCGGTGAAAGCCGGCTGCAAACTGGAACTCGGTGGCAAGCGTCCGCAAGGGGCGGGATTTGATAAGGGGCATTGGTATGAGCCTACCATTTTGACGAACGCGACCAATGATATGGAGATTATGCGTGACGAAGTCTTCGGCGTTGTTAGCCCTATCATGAAGATCGATAGTTTCGAACAAGCGTTGGAATTAGCTAACGACAGCGATTACGGATTATCGGCTTTCGTGTTCACCAATGACTATCGGAGGGTCCAGCGAGCGGTGGCTGAGCTGGAATTTGGTGAAATTTATATTAACAGGGGGATGGGCGAGCAGCGTCAGGGGTTTCATAATGGACACAAAATGAGTGGTACCGGCGGAGAGGATGGGAAGTATGGCATGGAAAACTATCTTGAGAAGAAAACGTTCTACCTAAATTTTTCCTAACTGCTGCTATTCATTTTTATAGCAAAACGATCGAATACTAATAAATCTTGTTCATATGAAAATTCAAACCGTTGAAACCGAGCTCTATCACATTCCGTTGAGCAAACCGATGGAGGACGCGATTCATGGCTTGCAAACAGAATTTTCGTTAGTTGTGGTTAAGATCACGACCGACGATGGTGCGGCATCGATGGGTTACACCTACACCGTTGGCGCTGTAGGCGGCTCGGCGATTGCGGCTTTAATTCGTGACAATCTGGCCCCAATGCTGATTGGCGAAGATCCTCGCTGCATCGAAGCCATTTGGAAAAAAATGTGGTGGACCGTTCATTACGTCGGCCGTGGTGGCCTTGCGATCTTTGGCATGTCGGCGGTCGATGTTGCATTGTGGGACTTGAAGGCCAAATTGGCCGGTGAGCCGCTTTGGCGATTCTTGGGCGGACACGATAACAAAGCTGAATGCTACGGCGGCGGTATTGATTTTGACATGACGATCGACCAATTGCTCGCACAAACGCAAGGGTTCCTCGACGCGGGTATTCACGCGATAAAAATGAAAATTGGCCGAGACAGCATCAAGGAAGAATGTGAACGTATTGCGGCCGTTCGAAATTTGATCGGCCCCGATAAAAAATTGATGGTCGATGTGAACATGAAATGGTCCGTCGAGCAATCGTTGCGGGCTGTTAAGGCATTTGAACCGTACGACCTATATTGGATCGAAGAACCGACCATTCCCGACGACTTAGAGGGCCTGCGTCGTATTGAAACCGAAGGTCCTATCGCGGTTTGCACGGGAGAAAATTTACATTCGGTTTATGAATTTAAGGCGATGATTGCTGACGCCGGTGTGTCGTTCCCAGATGCCGACATGTCCAATGTCGGCGGAATCACGGCCTTGATGAAAGTGGCTCACATTGCCGAAGCTTACAATCGGAAACTTACCACCCACGGCGTTCAGGAATTGCACGTTAGTTGCCTGGCGGCGATTGCTAACGCGTCTCTGCTGGAAATTCATGCGTTTCGTGTTGATGAGTTTTTGGTGAAACCGATGAAAATTAAGGATGGATTTGCTTACGCCTCTGACACACCGGGGCATGGAGTCGAGTTGGATTGGGACAAGATGTCTAAACATAAAGTCAGTTAGTTTTGAGCCGCTTGCTGTGTGCTCAAATGAAACCAAGGAGAGTTGTCGTGCGGAATATTTTGCCTGGTATCGCAATTTTTAAATTTACAACGTTTGCCGTTGCGACGTTTTGTTTTTCAGTGACGGTCTTCGCGCAAGATGATACCGCCGCCGTACCGGAGAAAACGGTGCCCCCCACACCCGAGCAAATTGATTTTCTTGGAATCACCAATCCTGACAAATTAAGCGCAGCGTCTAAACGCGCTTTGAAGTGGCCTAAAATTGGCAACGAGTGGTTCGTTCAGTTTAGTACGCAAGACCTCAAAGGCGATCTGGCATACGAAGAAGGTATCGTTCGCCGAGATCCCAGCGCCGTCATCAAAGAAGATGGCAAGTTCTACGTTTGGTATTCGCGCAGCACCGGTGTAAGTCAGGGTTTTGGCGGTGACATTGAAAACGAGAAAGTTTTCCCGTGGGATCGCTGTGATATTTGGTATGCCACCTCCGCCGACGGAGTGACTTGGAAAGAAGAGGGACTGGCCGTGCCGCGCGGTGACAAAGGGGCTTACGACGACCGATCCGTATTCACCACAGAGATCATGAAGTATGACGGGATGTACTACCTTTGTTATCAAACGGTAAAGTCTCCCTACACCGTTCGTGTCAAAAACCAGATTGGTCTTGCTTGGGCGAGTTCTCCCGACGGACCTTGGACCAAGAGCCCCGAACCTATCCTCAGCCCCGCCGACAATGGAATTTGGAAAGGCGAAGAACAAGACCGGTTCAGTGTCCAGAAGAAAGGAGACTTTGACAGTCACAAAGTTCACGATCCCTGTATTGTTCCGTTCAACGGGAAGTTTCATCTATATTATAAAGGTGAGCAGATGGGCGAGGCGATAACGTTTGGCGGACGACAGATTCGTCACGGGGTCGCAATTTCGGACGACGTGAAAGGTCCGTACATCAAATCACCTTACAATCCGATTTCCAACAGCGGTCACGAAGTTTGCGTCTGGAAGTACAACGGCGGTATCGCGTCGCTGATTACGACCGACGGTCCAGAGAAAAATACGATTCAATGGTCGCCCGACGGAATCAATTTTGAGATTATGTCCGTCATAAAAGATGCGCCACATGCGATCGGACTGAATCGAAGTGCCGATAATGAGAAGGAGCCGACGGAGATTTTGCGTTGGGGCCTGACTCATCAATACAAGTCGCGCGATTACCAGTACATCAGGCGATTCTCTTCACGTCGGATAACCAGCCACAGGGCATTGGGTGTGAAGGCCAAAACGAAATAGCCCTGCTGGCACCGACATTATTTTAGAAATATCGGTCGAAATCCAAGATAGCTCGCTCTTGTTAACCATTTCGCCGGTTTGACATTAATGGCGGTTGGCCAGTGAAAGGTCAATCATGTTTCTTGTCTTTTCCCATTTCTATCTCCCCCGAGCATTTCAATGCTGCGTCGAAATAGATTCCAACGGGGCTTCGTCTGCGGAGCGATAGTTTTGATGGTGATGGGTTTGTGCACTTCGTCGATCTTTACATCGGTTTGCACTGCTCAAGTGGAGAACGGAGATGAAGGCGGTACTAAAGAAAAAACTTTTAAACAAGCGTCTTCTGAAAATCAGGCAGCCACCGAAAAGATTTCTTTCAACACCGACATCCGTCCTATCTTGTCGGACAAATGTTTTCATTGCCACGGTCCGGACGCTGACAATCAAGATTCTGATTTCCGTTTAGATAGCCAAGAGAATGCCTTCGCAGATCTGGGCGGATACGCAGGTGTCGTTCCGGGAAAATTGAAAAACAGTGAAGTCCATCGGCGCATCCGATTGCCGGTTGACGACAGCGGTGTGATGCCGCCTGAGAATGCGGTACGTCAGTTGACCGATGAGGAAAAAGGTCTCATTGACCGCTGGATTAAGCAAGGCGGACAGTACGACGAACATTGGGCATTTGTATCGCTGCCGGAGTCTGTGTCAGTTCCCGAGACGGGTTCCAAATGGGTGCGGAGTGAAATTGATCAGTTCATTTTCGAATCAATCAATAAGTCACCGCTGGTGCCCAATATCGACGCGATTCCAGAAAAGTGGTTGCGGAGGGTAACGTTTGATCTAACAGGGCTACCTCCGACCCTTCAAGAGTTGGATGCATTTCTCGATGCGGTGGTCGTCGCCGATTCTGAAGCGGCTTTTGTTGATGTCGTTGATCGCCTATTGGCATCCGACGCGTGTGCGGAACGATTAACCAGCGAGTGGTTGGATGTGGCGAGGTACTCTGATTCGTATGGCTATCAGCGCGACGATGAACGTAATGTTTGGCCGTATCGGGATTGGGTGATTGCGGCGTTTAAAAAAAATAAACCTTACGATGAATTCGTAGTCGAACAACTGGCGGGTGATTTGCTGCCTAACCCGACGCGCGATCAGATTTTGGCCACTGCGTTCAATCGACTGCACTCGCACAAAAAAGAAGGCGGCGTTGCGATCGAAGAGTTTCGTGTCGAGAACGTTTCGGATCGCGCTCATACTTTTTCCGCCGCGTTCATGGCGTTAACACTGGAATGTGCACGTTGTCACGATCACAAATACGATCCTATTAAGACCAAGGAATACTACGAAATCAGCTCGTTCTTCGCGAACATCGATGAAAACGGCTTAATCTCTTATTTCACTGACGCCACGCCTACGCCGGCGATGCCGCTGCCTTCGCCTGAGCAAGAATTGGTGTTGAATAAGTTATCAGCCCAGATACTGAAGTTGGAGAATGCGGCCGCTGAAATGATGGAGGCTCGCGAGTCGCAGTTTAAAGCTTGGTTGAACAAACGCAAGGCCAGCGACGAGATCAACGGTTTGGTCGCCAGCCTTTCATTTGAAAGATTCAATTCGGCGGTTAGTGTTGCCCAGCCAAAAGACGAAGCGGGCAAGAATCTCCCAGAGAAAGAAGCTGAGCGATACCGCGAAATGTTCAGTAACATTAGTGGCGCAAAACCCGTCGCAACAACCAATCGAAATGTTTTCGTCGCAGGCGTGCGAGGAAACGGCATGAAGCTTTCGGGTGACGATTCTGTCGTCATCCCCGATGTGGCTCATTACAGCCGGCACGATGCATTTTCGTTTTCGCTGTGGATCAAACCTGGGGAACTGAACGAACGTGGTGTCATCTATCGACTGTCACGAGGGTGGGATGACGCGGGCAGTATTGGATACGAACTGACCAAATTGGATGGGCGGCTGAGTGCGAAACTGGTTAACTTTTGGCCCGGCAATTCATTGTGCGTTGAGACCGATGAAGTTCTTGAAGTAGACAAGTGGCATCATGTTGCGGTGACCTACGATGGATCTAGCAAAGCGGCCGGCCTAAAAATCTTTTTAGACGGAGAGAGTGTGGGCACCAACGTCGTCCATGATTCGCTGACTAGGCAGATTACTCAGTGGACCAACGGTCACAACGATCTGGCCATCGGGGCTCGTTTTCGCGACAGAGGATTTAAGGGCGGAGTCGTGGATGAGTTTCGGGGTTACGATCGAGAGCTGTCGACCCTGGAAATCCGCCAGTTGGCCGACGGGAAGTCATTAGTTAAAGCTCTGTCGATGGACGCCAAAGAATTGAACGATGAGGTGAGGGAGTTGTTGAGGGAGCAATACTTTTTGACGGCTGACGCTGCTTTAGAAAGCAATCGCGCCGAATTGAGATCTGCGCGTGAGGGGTGGAATAAGGTCATGGACCAAACGCCGGCAGTTTCGATCATGCGTGAGCAGCCGCAGCCGCGCGAAGCGTTCTTGCTCGAACGTGGCAGCTACGAGGATCATGGTGAAGAAGTTTTTGCCGATACGCCTGGTTTTCTGCCACCGTTTCCGGAGGATCAACCGCGAACGCGCTTGGGGTTGGCAAAATGGCTATTGCATCCAAGTCATCCGCTAACGGCGCGGGTGGTCGTGAATCGTTATTGGCAATTGCTGTTTGGTCAAGGTATCGTTCGAACGCCCGAAGATTTTGGTGTGCAGGGACAGTCACCGACGCATGCGGAACTCTTGGATTGGTTGGCACTTGATTTTCGGAATAACGGCTGGGATATCCGGCGACTGATTAAACAGATGGCGCTGTCATCGACCTATCGACAAAGCTCGATTGTAGCGCGCGAAGTTCGAGACAAAGATCCTGAGAACAAACACTACGCCCGTGGTCCAAGCCAACGACTGTCGGCCGAAATGGTGCGTGATAATGTGCTGGCGACCAGTGGGCTGTTGGTCAACCAAGTCGGTGGCCCACCGGTGAATCCCTACGATTTGGCTTTAGCCTACACTCCATTGAAGGTCGACTCAGGCGACGCCCTCTACCGCCGTAGTTTGTACACGTTTTGGAAGCGCACATCACCGGCGCCGGTCATGATCACGATGAACGCGAACAAACGCGAAGTCTGCCGACTGCGGCGCGAGATTACGGCGTCGCCATTGCAGGCTTTCGTGCTGCTCAATGGGCCTCAGTTTGTGGAAGCGTCCAGAGTCCTTGCGGAGAAACTGATTGAGAAGCATGGGCAGGACGAAGAGGCGATCGCTGATGAAGCGTTTCGGTTGCTCACAAGTCGTTCTCCAACGGCGGCTGAAATGGAGGTGCTGCAATCGCTGTTGAGAGAGCAGTTGAAGCACTTTGCCGACCATAGTGACGCGGCCAAGGAACTGTTGAAGATAGGTGAGACTCCGGCCGACGAAAGTGTGGCGTCTGAACAGTTGGCCGCCGCTTCGGTTCTGGTGAATACGATCATGAACTTGGATGAGAGCGTGAGAAACAAGTAGCGGACGAAGTATTCGAAAGTTGAAATGCAAGATTTGAAATTTAATGAGTATTTTCAAGTAGGTCTCTTGCGGAGCCTCGAACTACCGGACGAGAATTCAGGCCGCTGAGGTGTAACAAGATTTGCAGTTGGAGATAAGGTAGCAACATGAACCATCAATTTTGCAGCGGTCGAAACCAATCGCCAATGACAAGCCGCAGGAAATTTCTTGCTGGCTTTGGACAGGGTTTGGGCAGCATTGCGTTGGCAACGCTATTGAATCCTGCGGCTCGCGCCGATAATCAAGCATCAAAAAGTATCCCCTGCGTGTTGGACAAATTGCACTTCGCCCCCAAAGCGAAACGTATCATCTATTTGTTTCAATCGGGTGCTCCGTCTCAGATGGACTTGTATGACTACAAACCGCGCCTGAATAAAGACCACGGCAAGGAGCTGCCTGATTCGGTGCGCGGAGATCAACGGTTAACGGGGATGAGTGGTTTTCAATCGAGCCTGCCGCTGGTGGGGTCTCCGTTTAAATTTGCTCAACATGGGAAAAGCGGGACTTGGCTGAGTGAACTGTTACCGCATACGGCGAAGATCGCTGACGATATTTGCGTTGTGAAATCTTGCTACACAGAGGCCATTAATCATGGGCCTGGCGTGATGATGATGCAGACGGGATCGCAGTTTCCCGGTAGACCCGCAATGGGTTCTTGGATGCACTACGGTTTGGGGTCAGAGAACGAGGATCTGCCGGCGTTTGTGGTGATGGTTTCGACCAAGCGCGGTGGCCAGCCGTTGAGGTCCAGCCTTTGGGGTAGTGGATTTTTACCCGGTAAGTATGACGGGGTAGAACTTCGAGCATCAAAGGATGCCGTGTTGTATCTCAACAGTCCCCAAGGCATTGATCGCTCCAGCCGCCGCAAAGCACTCGATCGCCTGCAAGAGCTGCATCACATGGAACTGGCCACGACTAGTGACCCCGCTCTAGAGACTCGCATCGCTCAATATGAGATGGCGTACCGGATGCAAATGTCGATTCCGGAAGTGACCGACGTTTCAGACGAACCGAAATCAACCTACAAGCTTTACGGAGAAGACGCTCGCACACCAGGAACTTTTGCCGCCAATTGCCTCCGGGCGCGTCGGCTAGCTGAGAAAGGTGTCCGATTCATTCAACTGTATCAACCGGGGTGGGATCATCATTCGGGAATCACGGGGCAGTTGAAGAGCTCAGCCAAAGACGCTGATCAAGCCTCAGCCGGATTGATTCTGGATTTGAAGCAACGCGGGATGTTGGAAGACACCTTAGTCATTTGGGGTGGCGAGTTCGGACGGACGAGTTATTGCCAAGGGAAGCTGGATCCAGTTTCCTTCGGTCGTGATCATCATCCAAGATGCTTCACGACGTGGATGGCGGGAGGCGGCGTTAAAGCCGGATACACGCATGGCGAAACGGACGAGTATAGCTACAACGTAATCAACGACAGTGGCGTACATGTCCACGATCTTCACGCAACAATCCTGCATCAAATGGGCGTCGATCATGAACGGTTGACATTCAAGTACCAAGGCCGGCATTTTCGTCTAACCGATGTGCATGGTCATGTCGTTAAGGATATCTTGGCGTAGCACCGAGCGTTGGAACCTCGCACCTAGTTACACATTTCCACATTTGAATCAAAACATCGGTTACGATGGCCGTAACGAAACGGTGAGCGCCTTGCCGCTCACGAAAGTAACGCTTTCAAACTAACTGCCGTGCATCAAACTTCGGAATTTTGATTGCTATTCACGGTGGCACTATGCCCAATACGAACACCGTGTAAAACGAAATACTTGTTCGATCTCAAAATACTTCGATCACGAAATGGCAGACTCTTTTAGCTTTCGAGGTGGTTCAAAAAACTTTCGACATTTGCAAACTTGGCCGGCGTCACGCCCGTATTGGGATCGTAGTTGTAGCCATGGTATTCATTTTGAAAATAGTAATTGAATGTAACCGCATAGTCCTCAAACGGATTGGTCGTCGCGTAGGGCCTGAAGAAGTTACTCGCGGTATCATTGAAGTACCAACTTCCATCGCCAGATAACGTGTCCCCAGGGTCGGCGACGGTATCCCAATTGCTGATCGCGCGGAAAGAATTGATGAACGGGTTTTCAGATTGCATGTCGAAATTGTGCCCAACCTCGTGGTAGACAATATCGTCAAGGAAGAAGAGATAGGACGTAAACGATTCTTCGGCGAATCCAATGATGCCACTGTTTCTGTAATTTAAGCCCAATGCGTTATTGTTTGTGGAGAACTTAAAGAGCCAATTTGATTCGCCGTTTGCTAATTTTAGGAGGCTCGTGTCGGAGATATGTAGATGAAGGTTTCTCAAACTATTATCAATATATTTCACTTCTTCATCAGCCCACGCTTGGCCGATATAGGTATTCCCTGTGACTGATGGAGTCAGGTTATCTACGATCAACACTTCTACATCTTTGTCCTGAAGATCTAAGATCGTGTCCAACACCTGCGGAGTTCCGGTGGACCCTTCTGCAAAGGTTAAGAAACGATCGTCATCTCCCCCTCCGTTTAAGCGGTCGCCCCCACCGACGCCTCCGAACAATCCGTCTCTACCTGGGCCGCCATAGAGGCTGTCAGTTCCGGCGTCACCATACAGTGAATCATTATCGGCTTGGCCTGCAACGATGTCGTTTCCATTACCGCCATTGATCTCATCATCGCCAGTGCCTCCATAAAGAGAGTCATTTCCAACATTTCCCAAAATAGTATCATCACCGTTTTGACCGGCGACAACGTCGTTGCCCGCGCCGCCGAGGATATAGTCCGCGCCATTGCCACCGTAGATCGTGTCGTTGCCGGAACCGCCGTCGACATAATCATCGCCGCCCTGGGAAACGACCGTATCGTTTCCGGAGGAAGCAAATATTGAATCCGCACCAGGCCCACCTGCGATGTAGTCATCATCCTCACCGCCGTCGAGCCTTCCGCCGCCTGTATCGTTGAAGATGCGGTCCGCTCCCTCTTCACCGAAGATATAGTCGTATCCGGTTCCACCAAAGAGCTGATCTGCACCGACCCCGCCGTAAATTCGATCACTACCAATGCCGCCGATGACAATGTCATCGCCTTTGTTTCCGTTGAGTTGATTGGTTCCAGACACTCCAACGATGTAATCGTTACCCGTCGAACCTGAAAGGGTGTCGTTACCAGAATCCCCTCTGAGGAAATCGTCACCACCGCCGCCGTTGATGACGTCATCGCCTAAATTTCCGAAAAGATAGTCGATGCCTCTTCCACCAAAAATTTCATCATTGCCCGAACCTCCTTGAACCCTGTCCGAATCGGAGCCGCCGAAAATCTGATCGTCTTCGGTTCCTGCGTTGATAAAGTTCGTTCCCGAGTCGCCATAAATTCGATCAGCGCCTCCGCCTCCATAAACCGAATCCTGCCCGGCCCCTAATCGAACATGGTCATTCCCCAAGCTGGCCACGATAAAGTCATCGCCAGCGTCGCCAAAGATGCGGTCGTCGCCGGTTTGGCCAAAGAGCGAGTCGTTGCCACCGTTGCCACGGATTAGGTCGTCGCCAACGCCGCCGTACATGTAATCGATGCCAGAACCTCCAAAGATCGTGTCATTGCCTTCGTTGCCGCTGACTAAGCTGGTGATCGAAGTTGCGTTACGAATTGTGTCATCGCCATTGCCACCGATGAAGCGCAACAATGTAACAGAGGCGATCGAATAGGTTTCCGAGAAACTTTCGGTTGGCGTGACGACCGAAGCAATTAGGTTTTGACCATCGGCGGTAGCACGCAGCATGTCTTCGCCGCCACCACCGGTGAGGAAAACTGTTCCGTCGTTGAAGCCCAACCCTGCCAGGAGATTCCGAGGCTCGAGGGAAACGTAATGAAAACGGCGACGCACTGATTTTCTGAGCATGATGCTTTGGTGTTTAGCAAGGAAGGACAAACAATAATCTGAGGGAGGGAAGCTTTGGGGTGAGAACCGGATTGGTTCCGTATCCTAACAACTTCCCTATTCTAGGTAATAGGTGCTCCGCTAGAAGAACACTATCCGAAAAAAAAGCAAACTGCAGGCCTCAGTTGTCTAGGTTTCGCTATTTTTTCGCGAGTCGACAATAAAGTTTTCTCTATGATTTTGTCTTCTGTTATTTGTTTTGTCACTTTTCGTGTCAGATTGACCGAGTCCTAATTATTCGCGTCCCTATGTTTCCGACACTTTCGGGCTTGTTGATTAAGTGAGCCATTTAGGCGCTAGCCTTGATTTGGTCATCGCACAACCAGGGCTAGCGCCCAAACGGCTCACATTTAAAATCGAAAGCCGACTTAATCAACCAGCCCTTTCCCGTTGGGAATGAAAATTCCAAAGCGGAGTTTGTCGTAACATCATTTGACTGATACGGCAAAAGGGGTGGGGATGGTAGAGGGAACATTTTTTTCCTCTGTGTGCCGAAGAAGAGGACGTAGATATAGGGAATGTTCTCAAAGCCCCCCAATCCATTGGGAGGAGTTAAAAAGAAGTTCAAACGTTTCCGTTTAGATGTGATTTTCTTGACACCAAATTCAGGCGAAGAAAAGGCTAGTGCGCTAAAGAAATAGAAAAGAACAACGATCTACTATCACAGTTTAATGGGCGACATTTGGGGGCAGACATAAACAAGAATCAACGTTTTCATTTTGGTTCTGGTTGTAGCTGTCCCTAAAAATCTTAACCGTCTGAGAGGTGTGTTGCATGGCAGAATGAAAACTTGCACCATGTGAAGCGGTTTTTTTTACCGTTTTGAGCGCCTTTGTTCAACAAACCTCAGTCGAGCGAAAAATATTGGCAGTTCCAATCCGTTCATGTTTTACAGACGGAGTGAAACTCCATCCTACAAGTGGTAAGAAGTCATTTGCCCGTCGCCCAAATGCTAAAACTACCGAGCATCAAACTTTGGAATTTTGATCGTCATTCCCACGGGTACGGTTGCCGGATTGCTCAATTGATCTCGGTTGGCCAGATATAGATCGAAGTAGTAGTCAGCCGAGCCGTAAAACTTCTCCGAAATGGTTTGCAACGTATCCTGAGGTTGGGTCTGGTACTCGCGGAAACTGCCATAGGTCACTTTTGCAGCTTTGACAATTTCAGACGTTGAAGAATTTGGCTGCGGTGAGAACTGTCCGTAGTCTGGGGGAGAAACAAATTCAGGTTTCGAACCGGCGGTAGGGTTGTATCGAGGACGGAGCTGATTCTGCACCTCAGTCGCTTGTGGGCTTTGATGAGTGTTGTATGCGACGCGCTCGTTCGCTGGTTCAACGTACGGCGAGTCAATACGATCATCATTGAGCGACCTTACACGTGCCGACGAATTTGGTTCGGTATGTGGTTGTTGAGAGATGAACGGGCGATTGACTTCCACAATTGAACCTCTCGGCTTCGGCTGCGACGTCGCCGCGTCTGCGTACGAATGTTCATCGCGATAGCTTCGTTGCACATCCCGTGGCCGGGCCATAGGTGGCTCGGCAATAGGGTGGTTTTGAGTTTGCCTTTGGTGCGCACCCCCGTCGCGCTCTTCTGAGAAAACGTCCCAGCGGTCTTGTTTCTCTGACCACGTCTCAGGCTTGCGGCGTTGTTGCTGAGTAGGGAATGGCCGCTGATTGGCGACCAACCGAGACGGTTGGGGCTGTTGGCGTCGGGCTTCTGATTGTTGCCGATCCCAGAACTCTCGGGTGCTTTGATTTACAGAATCGACGATATCGGGAATTGGTTGACTCATCTGAACGCGATAGTTTTTCAATCGGTTTTCAGCCGCAGCAACTTGCTTGCGCACTAAATCCCAGTTCGGATCGTTAATGGGTTCGGGTTTTCTCTTGGCCACCTCGGAGAACTGAGGGACGGGAATCAATTCGATGCTGGAATTGTCAGGCGACCTGTCGCCTGGCGTCAAATTTTGGTCGTTAATGGCTGGGCTACTGTTGAAACTGAGCCCGCGGTTAACTTCATCGGCCAGAGAGGAAAAATCTGGCACGATGACGACTTTTCCTGAGGTTTCGGTGGTGCCCGAAGGTTGGAAACTGCCAACGAAACGTTGCGGTAGGGAAACGATGTCGGTGTCGCTCGTGCTGAGGGGATTCTCACTGGCTAAATTTTCGGTGGAGGCGAGACGCTGTGAATGGCTTTGAGCAGGGGCAAGGCCATGGCTGTCATCAACCAGATTTGGAAGGCTTGGTAGCTCCAATTGAGAGTTTTGACGCAGATCGGCGACAGTGGTTGGTTTTGCTTTGGACGGAGATTCAAACATCGAATCCAAAAAACCTTTCGTCCGCGCCATCAGGTTAGGGCTGGGATCAGTGCGATGGGGATCGATGGTGCCATCAGGCAGAAGGTTGGTCGTTTGGTTTTGCCCGGCGGGGCGGTCTTGGAGAATTGATCCAAACCAAAATGCCGCGATAAGGCAGCCGATACCCATAGTAATTTGTTGAAACGAACCCATTGAAACTCCACTAAATGAACCGATCAGTGACATCAAAGTCACAGCCGCTTTCGCTTGACGTAATCCGCAAATCGGGTGGTCAGCAAAGCACGCCAATCCATGGCAGACTTTCTCGTACTTGTAATTATTGCACGGTGTGCAGAAGTGGTACGAAATTTCGTGGTTGCTGGGTCACACCTTTATTGAAAAAACTCGGCATATACTACATAGGTAAACCTTGACGCCATTTGTCCTCTTTCAACCACAATATAGACGGACAAACTTGGAGAAAAAACGTCATGAAAACAATTATTTGTGGATTGCCAGACCACCATCGGCCCATTTATACTGGATGTTAATAGGGATTTGTTAGCCGCTTGCAGCCTTTATCTGCTAAAGAGCCTTCCAACACGCATTATTCAAAATGTGTAGAGTCCAGAAAGACTGATGTTGCTGTCAACGACTGTTTGATAGCGACCACTTGGTATCCGCTCTGGCCATCACCTCCTTAATTAGAAGCGAATTCAACGAAGAATTTGCAGAAGTTTATAATGGAGCCAAGTGTGATGTCGGTAACCCCTTCAGATTTCGAACAACAAGCCAGCAAAGTCCATCGTTCTGACGTCGACCCAAACAGTGGCGTTTCAACAACGTCGGTCCATGCAGGCGAAGCGCGACAGAAACCTTCGCACGCGATCACTGACTCAGTTGTCTTAGCGTCGACGTTCACGTTCGAAAACACACAGGCTATTATCGACTTCATTGAAAACGAAGAAGAGCGTGGCGAATATGGCCGTTATGGAGTACCGGGTGAACGCGTCGTTGAACAGAAGTTGGCGGCGCTTGAGGGTGCCGAAGATGGAATTCTATACTCCAGCGGAATGGCGGCGTTCGTTGGTGTGCTGAACTCCGTCCTATCCCAAGGCGATGAGATCATCTTCTTCGACGAGTGTTATCACCGCAGCCGCGAATACTGCCGGAAACATCTGGCTCGTTTTGGCGTCAAAACGATTGACGTGAAAACGGGCGACTACGATGCGATGGAGGCCGCCATCACACCTAAAACGAAATTGTTGGTCAGCGAATCTCCAACCAACCCCCACCTCAGCATCGTCGACCTCGACCGTTTTGCGGAGCTTGGGAAACAGCACAACGTGCTGACTATCATCGACGCGACGTTGGCTACGCCGTTCAATATTCAACCGATCGCACACGGCGTCGATCTGGTCATGCACTCGGCAACCAAGTACTTGGGCGGTCACAACGATTTGTTGGCGGGCGTCGTGCTGGGAAAGAAAGAAGTGCTTGACCCAATCCGGACGCTACGCGGCATCATGGGCAGCGTGAATTCACCGCACAATTGTTATTTGCTGCAACGTGGTTTGAAGACGTTCGGTTTACGCATGAAGCAGCACAACGAAAACGGCCAGCGTGTGGCTGAATTTTTGGAAAGCCACCCGCGCGTTGAAAAGGTCTACTATCCGGGGTTGGAATCGCATACCTATCACGAAGTGGCGAAAGAGACGATGCGCGGGTACGGCGGGTTGGTAACGTTCTTAGTGAAGGATGCTGACTGGAAGCAGACCGCCGGCATTGTCGATGCGGCGAAGGTGGCTCGGATCGCTCCGTCGCTCGGCGGCGTGGAAACGCTGATCGAACAACCGCTAGTGATGAGCTATTTTCAATGCACGCCTGAAGAGCGTGTCGAGTTCGGAATCAACGATAACATGATTCGATTGGCATGCGGCATTGAGAACGCCGAAGATTTGATCGCTGATTTGCAGCAATGTTTGGAAGTCGAATAGTCGAAGGCATTGGCTGAATATTCGTTTTTTGAACCACAAATGCACGGAGAACACAGAGGAAGTTGCTATAGGTTCAGCGACTACTCTTTTTGATCGCGATATTGTTCCATCACGTCTTCCAGAAAGTAATTCAGATCCTCGGCTTCATCGGCATGGATCACGTCGTAGGCATGAGCCGGACTTCGCGCGTGATACAATTGCTCTCGCAAGTTGATGTCGCGCGTGATGGCAGTGGCGAAGGCGGCCAACACTTCCAGATGTTTGGTGCGCTCATCTTCTGGGGTCGCCAATAATAGTACGGCATGGACGGGGCGGCCGTCAGGTGCGTCCAAATGTAGGCCTTGGCTGCTGATGCCCAGCACACCCTTGATTTCACTGCCCTCGCTGATGATCGCATGCGGGATCATCAATCCTTCCCCCAGAGAAGTGGTTTCCATCGCGTCGCGCTTTAGCACTCGGCCCACAAATTCTTCCTGCTCCATTTTTATTTTAGACGTCGAGTACAACATTGAACTGAGTTGACGGATGATTTCTTCTCGAGTTCCCTGTTGCAGCGATGTGTCAATTCGTTGCTCCTGAAGGAAATCTAAAAGGCGCGGTCGATCCTTGTGGTCCTCGCCGGCTCGGCCCAACGCAAAACGAGTCGCACTCGGGCCCAGTAGTTGGTTGATCGCAAGTGCCGCCAGCCCGACGGTGGTCACGGTCTGGGTGATCTCGTCCGAATAGCCTTCATTCTGCACCAGCAAGATTAAACCGACGGCGACGCCTCCATGTGGAAGCAACGCGATGCCCAGATAGTTTCGCACATTGTCGGTCACGCCGGAGAGGCTCATCGCGGTGTAGGCCGACACCGATTTTCCGATCAGACGAGCAAAAAAGTACAGAAGGACCAGGCCGGCGGCGGCTGGTACCAGACTAAAGTTCAGCTTGGTCCCGGCCAGCGTGAAGAACGTTGCAAACAAAACACCACCCACACCGTGCAAGTAGGCTTCTGCCGATCGGACCGTGTCATGTCGCAGATTCGTCATCACGATTCCCGCAAAGGTGCAAGCCAAGATCCCCGACGCATGTGCACCTTCGGCGGCGCCCCAAGAACCTAGGATCACGGCCACCATGATCGGACCCAGAAAGGCCGGTCCGACGATGGTTCGTGTTAGTGCCAAGGCAAGGATGGAGAAAAATCCGCCGATCAGAAACGTTGCTGTGAACTGATATCCGACCGATCCGAGTGACTCAACCCAAGTGGTTTCTTCCAGCATGAACGTGGACAGGAAAACAAATACGCCTACGGCAACCATGTCGATTAACCCGATGGCGGCGACCAGCGTCCGAGTCAAAATCCCTCGGGCTCGCGCCTCCTGAATGACCAGTACCGTTGTGCCGGGCGCACCTGCGATCGCGATGGCGGCCAAAAGGATTCCCGCCTTCGAGCTAATGTCACCTAGAAACGGGCCGAACACGAGCAGCAGCGAGCCGACGACCGTAGGTGTGATTAAAAGTTCGCACAGCAACAGCAGCCCGATCCGTTTGCCGGTGTTGCGTAGGCTGGCGATGTACAAAGTCGCTCCCACCGTGAACGCAATGTAGCCCAGCACAAAGTTCATGAAGGGCGCGTAGCGGGACAGATTTTCTGGCTCGAGGCCAGGCATGCCGGCCATCCGCAGCAAAATACCCGTACCGATCCAGCCGGTGACTTTAGGAAATTTCAGCCGAGCGAAAAGTTCTCCACCGATGACGCCAGCGATCAGTACGATCGCCATGCTCAAAAGAGGGGCGTCAAAATGGAGTTCGGGCATGGGCAGTGGAATGAGACGGGAGCGAGGCAGGAAGTCCGCAGTCTATGGCGTAGACTCATCCCTCGATATACCAACCCTTCCCAATCCCGTTGTTTCCCCGCGATTACGACGACAAACAGCACAAATGCCGGCTTAACTGGCTGCAGTCCGTCGTTATGACAACGCAAACTACCAACTAGTGATTCGAATTAAGTATCTCAAGTCGCCGCGGAAAGGCGTCAACTTTCGGTGCGCACGTTTCTAGGTGTGCGTCGAACTCAACGCCTGAATGCTGCTCATTTTTTGAGACACAGAGGCACGGAGGAAGTTACGGTGGGGCTCCGTGTTCTCCGTGACTCCGTGGTTAAATTTTCTTGAGTTTTGCCGCGCGTTGAAATTGTCAGTAACTATTTCACGCGAATGTCAAGACTTTCGAGACCGGCGACACGCACCGGAGCTTCAACTCGACGGTTTGATTTTGATTCAGATAGCAATGATTCTCGGCGCGGTAATGATGTTCGCTTAACCGTTGGTTGCAACGTTTCGGTTGAGACGACATCGAAGTCCTCGTAGGGCGGCCTTGGAGTGACCGGCGCTTGGGTGAAGTTGTTGCTGTTGTCTATTTCATGGGGGGGAATTTCGAGGCGACTTGATGTTGCGATATCATTTGAAATTGCGACGCCGCTTGAGCATTTGCAATCACAGCACCCGCCGCACTTGCCCTGCTGGCAGCGTTGGCATGGATCCTCTTCAGCACATCTAATGCAACTTCCGTCGGCGATTCTCTGCTTTACTTCTGCGACCGTACGATTGAAACGCTGCCACCAACCAGTTCGGCTGGGGAGATCTTTTTCGGAGTACGACTTCCAGCAGATGTGGGGTGAGTTCCGTTTATACTCTTCGCTGTCGCAGTTGTAGCCTAAGCCATAGTGCTTGGTTTGCTTGTTGAAAAGCTTACTGCGATTCAAAGGATCGTCGGGCGCGTATTGAAACGGAAGTTCGTTCTTTGCGTCGTTGAGGACTTGGAGTAGTTGCCCGTGGGCCTGTTGTGCACCGATTAACCAACAGGTTGCGATGCTAATAGATGTAATAAGCAAGAGATATATCTTGGGCATGATTCATGCTCCAACAGGAACGAGACGTATATATACTTTTTCGACCGTTGAAAATCAGACTTTTCAGTATTTTTGCTACAGGCCACAGGGAGTGCCCTGCCGCTACATTTTGACATAGTTAAAATAAGTGACTTTCGGATCAGCGTTGCGGTTAGTAACAGCGGCGGGCATAATTCTGAGCCGTTAAAGGCGGCACGGATCTATCGGTGAGCAGCAGGGCGCTAGCTGCTGGTCTGTATGCCTGACGTTTTTTCAGAGCTTCGTGTAATCGTAATTCACCCGCGGCTCGCGCCTTGCGGCTCAGTAAAATAATCAATCAACAACGGCGATCGCCGTTGGACTCAACTAAGTAAACATGGATCGACTTCGCATCGGAGCTGTTTCGTATCTCAACACCAAACCTTTGGTGTTTGGATTGGAGTCATGCGCCGATGAGTGTGAACTTATTTTAGATCTGCCCAGCCGATTGGCCGATCGCTTGGCTGCTGGTGATCTGGACGTGGCGTTGATCCCTTCGATCGAAGCGATTTTGGATCCCGCTTACACGGTTGTTTCTGATGCGTGCATTGGTTGCCACGGACCGGTGTGGAGCGTGAAATTACTCAGTCGCGTCGCCCCAGAAAAAATTAAAACGCTCGCACTCGACGAAGGCAGTCGCACCAGCCGCGTGTTGGGTAGGATTTTCCTGCAGAAGCAGTTTAGTGTTTCCCCAGATTTAACTCCCTTGAGAATGAGCGACGATTGGCAGCGAACCGAAACGGACGCCGTGCTGATTATTGGCGACCGTGCCATGGCGGAAGAACCGCCGCAATTTCCTTTCGTCTGGGATCTGGGAGAAGCTTGGCATCAGTGGACGGGGCTGCCGTTTGTGTTTGCGGTCTGGGCCGCGCGGACGCAAGAGAGCCTTGATCGGCTTGACGGGATGTTGTCTCATTCACGTGACCAAGGCGTCGCTAACTTCGATGAAATCGTGGCCGCAAACGCAAACCGCTACCGTCTGAGCGCGAACCAATGCCAACAATATCTCCAACAGAACTTACATTTCTATCTAGGTGACGCCGAGAAACAGGGGCTTGATCTCTACTTTCAATACGCGGCGGAACTCAAACTAATTCAACCCAACCTCCAACTTCAATTCCATGATTGCCAAACTACTGGATAAAGCCGTCGCCGGCCAGCGACTGACTTTTGACGAAGCATTACAGTTAACTGAGACGGACAATTTGACGGCCCTCGGTGCTGCCGCCAACGCCGTCACCAATCGGATGCATCCTGAGCGTTATCGCACTTACAATATCGATCGCAACATCAACTACACCAACGTTTGTACGGCGGTTTGCGATTTTTGTGCCTTCTATCGTTCGCCCAAACACGAAGAAGGCTACGTGCTCGATCGCGCTGAATTGCTTGAGAAGATCGGCGAAACGGTCAAGCTTGGTGGTGAACAGATTCTCTTACAGGGCGGACTGCATCCGAAGTTTAAGCTCGATTGGTACGAGGAGATGTTGCGTGAGATCAAAGAGAAGTATCCGATGGTCAACGTGCATGGTTTTAGCCCGCCCGAGATCCACCACTTCACCAAGGTCAACAACTTGTCGCTGGAAGAAGTGCTCACACGTTTGAAAGATGCCGGTTTGGGCAGTCTGCCCGGCGGTGGTGCGGAGATTCTGGTCGATCGTGTCCGTGATGAGATCACGCGCGGCAAAGTGATGACCGATGATTGGCTCAACGTGATGCGCGTCTGGCACAAGCTTGGCGGCCACAGCAGCGCGACGATGATGTTTGGTCACGTCGAAACGGCAGCCGAGCGAATCGAACATCTGCAGCGCCTGCGCGACTTGCAGGACGAAACGGGCGGTTTCACGGCGTTCATTTGCTGGACGTTCCAACCTGACAATACTCAGATGTCGGATGTCACGCCGCTGGGATCGTTTGAGTATTTAAAGATGCAAGCGATCGCGCGATTGTTCTTGGACAACATTGCCAACATTCAATCGAGCTGGGTGACACAGGGTTTGAAGGTCGGTCAATTGGCGTTGGTTTACGGCGCGAATGACATGGGTAGCCTAATGATCGAAGAAAACGTCGTCGCCGAAGCTGGCACCGTTCATTTCTTAACGCTAGATCAGATTCGTGATGCGATATCTGAACTAGGCTTTGAGCCGCGCCAACGCAACGTGCACTATCAGTTGCTGGACGAAGATCATTGTAACAAAGCGGTAGAAGCCAATCGCGAGTGGTTGAAACAACAAAAGGCACGCGATGCTGCCGGCGGAATTTATCAACTGGCCTAAGCGCCGTTAGTTAACTCGAAACAGAAACGGTGAATTATGTTCCGGTCTTTCGCTGTGCTCCTGTTTTGTGTTGCCTTGTGCTTGGCAACATTGGCCGAGGAGAGACCTCCCTGCGAAGCAATAATGGATTCGGACCGATCAGCGCCGACGAACCGACTTTGGCCAGCATGCTCAGGGCAAAAGGATATGCGACCGGCGGATTCGGGAAGTGAGGCATCGACAAGGACGATCCGTCGTGGCGACTATCTAAGGATAAACCCTGGACGGCCGTTCAGCGAACGGATCAAGATGACAAAGGCTACGCGGCGTTTATGCTCATGGTGGATAGGCAGCTGGGACAGATCACAGCTTTTCTGAAAGAGTTGCATTTGGATGAAAACTCGATTATCTTCCTGTCGGGCGAGAACGATTCGTAGGATTATCTTATCAGCCGCCAACGGAGGAGCGTTCGGTCTCAAGTGCGTAAGACAGGACGCTATCGCGTGGCGGCTGATGCGTTGCGTCAATCTACAGCAAGTGCCATTGGCCCGACAGCCGTGCAATGATTACTCGTCGTCAGCGCGGCACCACGACACCATGCAGGAGTCGAAGTCGCAGATTTCGTCGGCGCTGAAGTACAACCCGATCTCACGAGTGGCAGCTTCGGCACCGTCGGAGGCGTGAACCAAGTTCATTTGCCGGCTGCTGCTGAAATCGCCTCGGATGGTGCCTGGAGCGGCGCTCAGCCCATTGGTTGCCCCCAGCATTTCGCGAATCACGCGAATCACGTCCAGCCCTTGAGCCACGATCGCGAGGACCGGGGCACCGGTGATGAACTCTTCCAAACCCGGGTAAAACGGCTTTTCTACGTGTTCGGCGTAGTGTTGCTTCGCCAAATCGGGTGAAACCTGAATCAGCTTCATCGCTACAATTTCGATGGCTTTATCTTCAAAACGGGTGATAATTTTGCCCATCAATCGGCGTTGAACACAATCGGGCTTGAGGAGTACGAGGGACCTTTCCATCGAAGGAAATCCTTTATCGTTAAGTGGGGGATGTTCGACACAAAAACAAAGTGTCAATCGTAGTCTAGCAAAGGTTTCCCCCTTCCGAAATTGGGGGCTTTGAGTGAAAATACTTCGTCTTTATAGGGTTGAGTAAATACACTGTCCTCCGGCGGTTCATAAAAATTAGCCCTGTGTGTTGGACTGACGTTGTTACGACAATACCTTTTCAGTATTTAAGTAGCCACAAAACACCCTTTGGCCTAATCGCAGGCCCTGTCAAATTTCGTAGACGTGGCGGGCAGTAATCGGCCACCTTTCAATAGACGAGACAAGAATGAGTAGTTCGACGGTATTCCCGCCAACATCAAAACCATCAGAATCCGTTTCCGGCGTTACCGTTCGGTTGTGTGGCGACTCTGGTGACGGCATGCAATTGTTGGGAACTCAATTGACCAACACATCGGCGCTTTCAGGCAACGACGTGGCGACGTTCCCTGACTTCCCTGCTGAGATTCGTGCTCCGCGCGGAACACGCGCAGGTGTCAGCGGTTTCCAAGTCCAGTTCTCCGCAGAAGAAATCTTTACGCCCGGCGATGGCGTTGATGCGTTGATCTGCATGAACCCGGCTGCTCTGATTACCAATCTTGCGGACCTCAAGAAGACAGGCATCCTGATCGTCAACTCTGACGGTTTCGAAGCCAAAGATCTTAAGTTAGCCAAGCTCGACGCCAATCCGCTAACCGACGGCATGCTGGAGAATTACCGCACGATCGAAGTTCCAATGACGTCGATGACACGCAAGGCGGTCGAACCGACAGGCCTGTCTGTAAAGTTCGCCGATCGCTGCAAGAACTTTTTCGCGATGGGTTTGGTGTTTTGGTTGTATGGTCGAGACGTTGAACCGACGTTGCGATTTATCGAAAACAAATTTGCCAAGAAGCCCGACGTTGCCGAAGCAAACCGGTTGGCGCTGAAGGCCGGTTGGAACTACGGCGAAACAACCGAACATTTTGCATCGACGTATTCCGTTCCTGCGGCTGAACTAGTGCCCGGTACCTATCGCAACGTCATGGGCAACCAAGCACTCGCTTGGGGGCTGATCGCGGCAGCGAAGCTTAGTGATAAGGAACTATTTTTAGGTTCGTACCCAATCACGCCAGCCAGTGACATACTGCACGAATTAAGTAAGCACAAAAACTTCGGCGTGCGAACCTTTCAAGCCGAAGACGAAATCGCGGCTGTTTGTTCGGCTGTGGGCGCCGCTTTTGGTGGGAATATGGCAATCACTACCAGCAGCGGACCGGGGATCGCGCTGAAGGGCGAGGGCATCGGTTTAGGACTGATTTTGGAACTACCTTTCATTGTTATCGATGTGCAACGCGGCGGTCCCAGTACGGGGCTTCCGACCAAGACTGAACAATCTGACCTGTTGATGGTCATGCACGGTAGAAACGGAGAATCTCCGTTACCGGTGATTGCGGCTCAAAGTCCCGGCGACTGCTTCGACACGGCGATCGAAGCCTGGCGGATTGCCACTAAATACATGACGCCGGTCATCATTCTCTCGGACGGCTATATCGCCAACGGCGCGGAACCTTGGCGAGTGCCAGAGGTGAGCAGTTTGGAGAAGATCGAAGTCAAGCATCCGATCGCATCAACAGATCCCGACGAACCGTTTTTACCTTACAGTCGCAACGAGAATCTTGCACGTCCGTGGGCCATTCCTGGAACTCCTGGGCTGATGCACCGTGTCGGAGGTTTGGAGAAACAAGACGGGACTGGCGACGTGAGTTACGATGAAGACAATCATCAGTACATGGTCGATACGCGAGCCAAAAAAGTCGAAATGGTCGCTGAGTCGATCGGGCCGGTTGAGGTCTTCGGGAAATCCAAGGGCACTTTAGTACTCAGTTGGGGCGGTACCTATGGTTCCTGCCGCACGGCGGTCAAAGAATCAATTGACGATGGGTTGGATGTCGGGCATGTTCACCTTCGTTGGATTAATCCGTTCCCCAAAAATCTTGAATCGGTGATGCGTAGTTATGATCGCGTGCTGATCCCTGAACTTAATACGGGCCAATTACAATTGCTTATTAAGAGCAAGTACTTGACCGATGCGATTGGATTTAACAAAGTCAAAGGGAAGCCATTTAAGGTTTCTGAACTTGTGGCTGAGATCAAAAGAGTCGCCGGTTAGAAAAAGCCAGACTTGACATCATCAATTCGATGAGACCCGGTCCAACTTTCCATACTTTTTTTCCCTTTTGTACGAATCGCTTGCTATGAGCACTGAACTACCTGTATTAACTGACAAAGATTTTGCATCCGATCAAGACATCCGTTGGTGTCCTGGTTGCGGCGACTATTCGATTCTCGCACAGATGAAAAAAGTCCTTGCTTCCCTGGGCAAATCTCAGGAAGAGACCGTATTTATTTCGGGTATCGGTTGTTCCAGCCGTTTCCCTTACTACATGAACACTTACGGAATGCACTCGATCCACGGTCGGGCTCCAGCATTTGCTACGGGTCTGAAATCGACGCGCCCCGAGTTAGATATTTGGGTCATCACCGGTGATGGCGACGCGCTGAGCATCGGTGGAAATCACTTCATGCATATGATTCGTCGCAATGTCGATCTGAACGTGATCCTGTTCAACAACAGCATCTACGGATTGACAAAGGGGCAGTACTCTCCGACGTCGAAGATCGGAACGGTGACAAAAAGTACTCCCATCGGTTCGATCGACCAACCCATCAATCCTATCTCATTGGCGTTGGCAGCCGAAGCGACGTTTGTTGCTCGTTCGGTCGACACCAACATCAAACACCTTCGCGCCATGATGCAGCGTGCGTCGGAGCACCGCGGTACGTCGTTCTTAGAGGTCTACCAAAACTGCAACGTATTCAACGATGGTATTTGGGATTACGCGAAAAGCAAAGCGACCAAGGACGATTCGACGGTTGAACTCGAACACAACAAACCGCTGATTTTCTCAGGTGGCGACAAAGGCATCCGATTAAATGGTTTCACCCCTGAGGTCGTAGATTTGACGACTGGAAAAGTAGCTCAAGACGATCTCTTATTTCACGACGAAAGCGCCGACAGTTCGCAGTTAGCGTTCCTTCTCAGCCGGATGCGGCATCCCGAATTTCCAGAGCCAATCGGCGTGTTCCGCGCCGTTCAGCGACCGACCTATGATTCGATGATCAACAAACAAGTCGCCGATACGAAAGCGAAAGTTGGCGAGGGCGAGCTGGAGAGATTGTTCGCCGGCGGAGATACTTGGACGGTTGAATAGATCGGGTTTCACCCAGTGAAATTCGATACGATACCAATCTCGAAAAAGCTGTTGATCGTTGCGGAATTTGATTCGCTCAACGGTGGCGAGCAATCGATGCTGGCGGTGCTTCCGCTGCTGATCGATTCGGGATGGCGAATAAAGATTGCCTTCCCCAACCTCTCTTGCAGCGGCGATCATAAAACGCTGGCCGATCGGATTTCCGGTTTGGATGTACGCGCGATTTCACTGACGACCCATCGGCTAGAGGGCACTCGTAAATCTCAATCGGAATACCGTGCAGATTTTGCTGATATTTTAAAAGGCCATCAACCCGATCTGGTTTGGTGCAACAGTCTTTCGATCAGTCGCCTGTGCGGCCCAGTGACGCGCGAACTTGGTGTCGCTGCGGTCGGTTATTTGCGCGACATCATCAGGTTGAGTAAAACGGCGATTAAAGATGTCAATCAATTGGATCGTATTGTGGCTGTCTCCCAAGCGACCAAAGACCATCACGTCAGCCAAGGCATGTCGGAGTCTAAGATCGGTGTGATTCACAACGGAGTCGATTTGGACTTGTTTCGGCCAAAGAAAAAATTCGCGGCCGATTTATCCAGCATCAAATCAGAGCTTGGCATCCCGTTCTCCTCCGCTGCTCTGCTGTTCGTGGGTCAGATTGGAATGAGAAAAGGCGTCGATGTCTTGTTTGATGTTTTCGAAAAGGTGATCGATGAAATACCGAACTGCCATCTACTAATGGTCGGCCAACGGCACTCGACCAAGCAAGAAGCTGTCCAATACGAAGTGGACTTGATTGGACGCAGTCAATCGGAAGCTCTCTCTGGAAATGTCCACTGGTTAGGCCGGCGAGACGACATGCCGGCGATCTATAGCGGTGTGGACCTGCTGCTACATCCGGCGCGTCAGGAGCCACTTGGGCGTGTGATTTTAGAAGCCGTTTCCAGCGGATTGCCGGTGCTGACGACGTTGGTAGGAGGCAGTCCCGAGATATTGGGCTCTCAACAATCATTTGATTTACTTTGTCCGGTCGATGATGCCCAAACGATGGCCAGTCGGGCCGTGACGATTTTACGAGACGAGCCATTACGTCGAGGGATCGCTGTGGAATTGCGGGAGATGGCACAGCGGCGTTTTGATCGTCGGAGATGCCACGCAGAGTTGGAGTTTTTGCTGGATAGCGTGCTGGCAAAGGTTTGAACCTTGAAAAGTAGCCGCTGCCAATTTTACGACATGCAGTTAAACTATCGCCGTCCGAGCGTTAAAAATGTATTGAGGTATTTGATGTCGATTATTAAGCGAATTGTTGTTTCCGGAGGAGCCGGGTTTCTGGGGTCGCATCTTTGCGAACGGCTGGTCGATCAGGGGCACGATGTGATCTGCCTGGACAATTTCTACACCAGCCAGAAATTCAACGTCACTCACTTGCTCGGCAAGCCAAACTTTGAGCTTATCCGTCACGACATCGTCGACCCGATCCTGTTGGAAGTTGACGAAATTTATAACCTGGCTTGTCCTGCTTCACCGGGACATTATCAATACAACCCAATTAAGACGATGAAGATTTCAATCTTGGGATCTATCAATATGTTGGGCATGGCGAAGCGTTGCAATGCGAAGATTTTTCAAGCTTCAACCAGTGAAGTTTACGGTGACCCCGAAGTTCATCCACAAGTCGAAAGCTACAAAGGTTCCGTCAATCCCATTGGCATTCGAGCGTGCTACGACGAAGGAAAACGCGCCGCCGAGACTCTGTTCTTTGACTACCACCGTTACAACAAGACGAACATTCGTGTCGCCCGAATCTTCAACACGTACGGTCCACGAATGCATCCTTTTGATGGGCGCGTGGTGAGCAACTTCATTCGTCAGGCATTGGCGGGAGAAGACATTACGATTTTTGGCGATGGATCACAAACGCGATCATTCTGCTATCGCGATGATTTGGTGGAAGGGTTCTTACGTCTGATGGACGCTCCAGATGGCGTTACCGGGCCGATGAATCTCGGTAACCCGGGCGAATACACGATCAAGGAACTGGCTGAGCTGACGATTAAATTGGTTGGCAGCAAATCTAAGCTGACGTATCAACCACTTCCCCAAGACGATCCAACTCGTAGACAGCCGGACATTACGCTGGCAAAAAAGAACCTGGACTGGGAGCCGAAGGTTGCGCTTCGAGATGGTTTGGCAAAAACGATTGAATGGTTTAAGACGATTGACGTAGAACAATATCGTCCACCTACACCAAATTATTAGATCGTTTGGATTGCGAATTGTTGAATAAGTCGAATTTTTGTTTTTGATATCAGCCGTTTAGGCGTTGGCAATTCCCCCGACGATGGCGCGCAATCGAAGGTTTTCCTGTTGGCAGCTGATTAAATCAAAAGACCGCTTTAGGCAAAACATGTATGTTTGAGCCATTCGTTTCGCGCTGAGAATACTCAAGTTTGCACGCTGGGATTACCGACCAAAGGTTGGGGAATCTTACTTCAAACCTTCTTCTATCGGCAGCTAAGAGAAACATACATGGGATTTTTGTCAGGCGGCGTAACCGTTGTGCGTTATCGAATTACCAGCGACCCTTCGGGCAGCTTTGGTGATAGTCATATTGAATCACTGACTGATAACGCGGTTGGTTCGAAAACAGGGAACATCTACGAGGAACCAGATGTCGGTTTTTTGGGTGGAGCTCATTTGTTGGACACCAGTTTTTCGCCTGAGAAGAACATCTTCGTCGACGCAATGCATTTTGGCGTTCGGATCGACAGTTGCCAAATTCCCTCGCCGATCAAACGGGCTTGGATGCATCAAGAGTTGGCGGGGATGATGAAAGACAGCGAACCGGGAAACCATCCCAATAAGGCTCAGAAATCCGAAGCCAAAGAAGCGGTTGAGGCTCGGTGTGCCGTGGAGGCCGACAAGGGCAACTTCAAAAAGATGTCCGAAACGTCCATGTTGTGGGACGCTACGACCGACACGCTGATGATCAGCACCGCCAGCGAGAAAACGTGTGACTATTGTTTAGGATTGTTGGAAAACGCTTTTGGGATTGAATTTCAAAAGGTCACTTCCGGAACGTTGGCACTTGAGTGGGCTGACGAAGCTGAAGTCAACGCTGACATGTTTGCCACCACGCCAACATCGTTCCATGAACATTCCACCGGTGGTGTCGTGTGGTGGAACGGGATGTCGGACAACTATGATTACCTTGGCAACGAATTTTTATTGTGGCTTTGGTGGAACTGGCAAACCAATTCCAACGTGATAAAACTGAGTGACGGTTCGGAAGTCTCGGGCATGTTTGCACGATCGCTGAGCCTTGATTGTCCAGAGGGTGAACATGGCAAAGAGTCGATCTCATCGGAGTCGCCGGTCGCGCTACCCGAGGCTGTGTTGGCGATCCGAATGGGCAAGCTTCCGCGCAAAGCGGGGCTGACGTTGGTGCGAAACGGGGAGAAATACGACTTTGCTCTACAGGCCGAAACGTTTGCGTTGGGCAGCGCTAAAATTACTCCGGCGGATGAAAGTGCAGACCGTTCACGCGATGTGAATGACCGAATTGAGAGTGTGCGGCAGCTGTGCGAAACTGTGGACTTGCTTTATGCAGCCTTTTGCGAAAAAAGAATCGGAAAAAAGTGGAGCGGCGAACTCAAGAAGATGTCGCATTGGCTGGCGCTTGAAACGCCGCTCAAACGCCAGAGAGCGGCTTAATTTGCTGTCGATGGTACGGGAGGATGCCAGACGCGAGGTCCGATGCCACGCCAGCTAACGAAAATAACGGTTCTTAGAGTATATTTACTCACCGATTAGCGCTTGACCGATGTAAAAGAGACTGGGTTTGCTTGATGAAATAGCGCCTTCGTTATAAAATCCGGGCTACGCCGGTTCATCAGAAAGGCGATCTTTCAAATTTTTTCTCCTCAGAAGTTAAATGAATAAATTGTTAACCATGGTCGGGCTGGTCGCAGTCCTGACACTCGGTTGCGACTCGGCTCCATCGGTATCCAGCGGTGGGGGATCTAACGGGGTGGCGGCCAACACGACAACGTTGGCTTCGATTTCGCCCGAGAACAAAGCGACCGCTGTCTACGGCGTCGCCGGCATGACATGACCGGGCTGAGATAGATTAGTCGAGCAGTTGCTCGAAAAGCTACCGGGAGTAGCTTCCGCCGATGCCGATAAGACAACCAGTTCTGCAACGATCGTCTACGACAAGTCCATCTTCGATACCAGTTCCATTCCAGAGGGTCGTTATACGTTTGAACTACGACAAGATTCTGCTGCTGAAGAAGGGACTGCAGGAGGATCCGATAGCTCCAACGAAGAGACCGAAGCTAATTCGTCTTCGATGATTAAGATCGAAGACGCTCCTGCTGAAGGCAGACCCGGTAAATCAGAAGAGAATGACGATGATAGTCTCATGCCCTCCTTAGATGGTCCTTCCAGTTAGTCGAAACGGATCTTAGAAGTCGAAAATTTAACAGCGGCATTTCGTTATTCGAAATGCCGCTATTTTTTTCACGTACGCCGCCGGCGTATTTTCGCTTATCAAACGATGGCCGAATTCAGGGACGTTCGGTGACAAGGAATTAATCTATGCCTCAAGACAAACAACATTTTGACTGCATCGTGATTGGCTTTGGCGGCATGGGAAGCGCTGCGTTACGATACGCCGCGCTGACAGGTCGAAGCGTCTTGGGCATTGACCAGCATGGTCCCGCTCATACTCACGGCAGTTCTCACGGCCAGACGCGCGTGATCCGAAAATCTTATTTCGAACATCCTAACTATGTTCCGTTGTTGTTGGAATCCTATGAGCTGTGGGATGAACTTAATTGCCGTCATCGAACTAATCTCGAAACAAAGGAACTGCTAACCAAGTGTGGGATATTGCAGATTGGCCCTTCCGATGGCGAAGTGGTGCAAGGAGTACTTGAGAGCGCGGCGGTTCATGATCTTAAGATCGAAAGATTCACCAGCGCCGAAGTCAGTCGTCGTTTACCGATTCTCAAAGTGCCAGAAAACCACGAAGGCGTTTTCGAGCCCGATGGTGGGTTTCTGCGTGTCGAAATTTGCGTTGCTGCGTTTCTTAAACAGGCGATTGCGTACCAAGCCCAACTGATGTCCAACACCACAGTAACGCAGGTCCAATGCGTCGACGGCGTGATGCATGTACATACCTCCCGCGGCCAGTTTACGGCCGATCAAGTCATCGTGACCGCGGGGGCTTGGTCCAGGGAAATACTGTCCGATTTGAAGCTGCCACTAAAAGTTCTGGCCAAGCAGCAGCATTGGTATCAGATTGATCGCGTCGACAATAAACGGGTCAACGAATTTCCCTGCACGTTCTTTGAGCGAGATGACGGCAGCAGTTTCTACATAACGCCGGAACTCGATACGCTGGGGATGAAAGTTTGTGAACACAGCGGTGGCGATGTTGTACACGATCTGAACCAGGTTTCAAATGAATTGAACGCGCCGCAAAAATCGCGTACCGACGAATTTATGGCGGCCTGTTTGCATTTTACAAAATCGCGGCTGGTGCATCACAGCATGTGCAAATATACGATGACGCCCGACAGCCATTTTATCGTTGACCGTCACCCCGATATCCCGCAACTGGTTTACGCGGCGGGGTTTTCCGGCCATGGTTTCAAGTTTGCTCCTGTCATCGGCAAGCGGTTGGTGGGGATGCTTGATGGAGAGGAAGACGCCAGGTTCGATTTCTTGAAGCTTGGGCGCTGGTAAATGTGAGCGACTTGCCACTCATTCGAGCGTAAGACAGCGGTCGGAAATCGAGAATACAACGAGAACACAACGAGCACCTAGTGGTTCGTCTAAGCTAAATATTAGGGTTCGCCGTTTTGGCGCTAGCCACGGTTGCGGCACAGAAAACCGGGGCTAGCGCCTAAACGGCTAATGTTCCCTACCCGAACTTTTTGGTTTGACAGACCACTAGTCGTCTACCCCAACTTAGTTTTCGGGTAGCCGGATTCGCCAGAATTCGGTCCTGTCAAAGCCTGAACTGTGGCGAGTCCAGCTACAGTTTTCTACGCGAAAACCATGTTGACATGGAATGCTAGTGCGTGGCGGCCGGTTCGGTCGACACTTGTCTTGTTCGGCCATCGGCGATGATCTTCTCCAAACGTTGCTTCATTTCTTCGGCGACTTTCGGATGCTCGCTGAGCACGTCGGTTTCTTCCGCAGGATCATCTTTCAGATTAAACAGCTGGAAATCGGGCATCTTGGTTCGGGTCAGCGTTTTTTCCACGATCGTATTATTTGCTTTATTCTTGGCGTACTTATGGAGCTTCCAACTTCCGACGCGGAGCCCGAACGTACCGTTGTTGCCGTTGTCTTGTTGGACGAGATGATCGCGTCCGGCAGCGGTTGCGCTGCCCAGAAAAGCGTCGAGCAGATTGAAGCTATCGACACACGCATCTTCGGTTAAATCTTGACCGGTTAACGCGGCAAGGCTGGCGGCGAAGTCAATTGTGCAGACGACTTTATCACTCAGCCCCGGTTCCAACCTGCCCTTCCAACGTGTAATCAGTGGCGTGCGGGTGCCACCTTCGTAGACGCTGTATTTTCCACCGGTCAATGCGCCTGCCGCGCGGTGTGCCCCTAACTTCTCAAGGGCTCCGTCTTTATAACCGTCATCCATGACCGGTCCGTTGTCGGAGCAGAAGATGACCAACGTTTTTTCCGCCAGCTCCAATCGGTCCAACGTCTTCATCAGTTCACCAACACACCAGTCCATCTGCACGATGGCGTCTCCACGATAGCCCATCGTCGTGGAACCTTGAAACCGTTCATGAGGTATGCGTGGAACATGGATGTCGTGAGAGGAGAAGAACAAAAAGAATCGCTTATCGACATTTTGTTCGATGAACGCATTAGATTTTTCGACCCATTTGTCAGCAAGGTCTTCATCGCGAAAGCGCGCCTTGTGTCCACCGGTGTAGAATCCGATTCGGCTAATGCCATTGTGGATGGTCATGTTGTGGCCATGGGACCAATCCATTTTCAGGGCTTCTCGGTGCGTCTTTCCGGTGTGATGATCGATTGACGGCTTCTTCATTCCGACCCAGAGAGGATCTGCGGGGTCAAGATTGAGAACATTGTGATCTTCTACGTAAACTTGAGGAACGCGATCGTTGGTCGTTGGCAATAAAAAGCAAGTATCAAAACCAATCTCCAATGGTCCGGGTTTGAGGTCGCCATTCCAATCAGGTCCACCTTCGCCGCCTAATCCAAGATGCCATTTTCCCACAACCCCGGTTTGGTAACCTGCGTTTTTGAGAATAGAAGCAACTGTTTCGGTGCCAGGCTTAATGACCGAAGGAGCATTGGGAGGCGCGATTCCGGTGCCTTTGGTGCGGAAGGCATAGTTGCCGGTCAACATCGAATACCGCGTAGGCGTGCAGGTCGAAGCGGAGCAGTAACCGTTGGTGAACCGAATTCCCTGATTGGCAAGTTTGTCGATGTTGGGCGTCCGCAAAGACGTGGCCCCGTAGCAAGATAAATCGCCATAGCCAAGATCATCCGCCATGATTACGACCACGTTGGGCGGGGTAGGCTGAGCCTGTTCGTTCGGTTTGTCGGCCACACAAATGTTACAAAAATATAACAACACGAAAATGCAATGCGGCATGCAAGCGAACCATCGCGGCAAGGAAAATGTCGTCGAATTCGTTTGTGGTTTGGTTTGCATATCGCGGGGCCCAAATTAATAGGTGATTTATGATTTAGATTAGATTTTACTATAGCCCTGTTAGGACCACGATGGTGGGATCGGCTGCAAAACAGAAGTGAAATTTTTCGAAAAAGGCTAAGTGTCGGTCACCGAAGCTTCGTTGCCCTAGATTGCGAAAAAGAGCCTTTGCCGTTAAAAATAGGGTCTTAAATATTCGAACACAAAGCGAAAAAATATAACGATGGATCAAAAAGTAGATGCGGTCGTCATTGGAACGGGACCAGGCGGTGAAGGTGCGGCAATGCAGCTGGCCAAGGCGGGCAAACAAGTCATTGTTGTCGAACGTTACGAACGAATCGGTGGCGGGTGCACGCATTGGGGCACGATTCCATCAAAAGCACTCAAGTTTGCAATTTCCCAACTTACCGAAGCGCTTTCGAATCCAATTTTGATCGAAAGCGGCTTTAAGCCTGAACCCACAATCGCTCAATTGACCGGCACGGCGCAGAAGGTGATTTCTAAACAGGAATCCATGCGGCGAAAGTTCTACGATCGTAACAATGTTGAAATGATCCATGGACACGCGAAATTCGTTGATGCCAACACGATCCAAGTGGAAGATGGGCCGACGATTAAAACAGAGCACGTCGTTGTCGCGGTTGGATCGCGACCCTATCGGCCGCCGAATATCGACTTCGACAATGAGAGGATCTACGATAGCGACACGATTCTTGGACTGCAGCACAAACCTAAATCTCTGACCATTATCGGGGCCGGTGTTATCGGCTGCGAATATGCGTCCATGTTTCGTAACCTATCGATCAAGATTAACTTGATCAATGGACGTGGCGAGTTGCTGGATTTCTTGGACAACGAAATCAGCGATGCCCTTTCGTATCACATGCGTGAACGCGGTGTCGTGATTCGGCACAACGAAAATATGGAAAGTGTTGAAGCGGTCGAAGATGGTGTCATTACGCATCTCAAGAGCGGGAAATTGGTCAAGTCGGACGCGATCCTCTGGGCGGCAGGACGGACGGGTAACACGGATAAACTTGGTCTTGAAACGATTGGTCTGGAGGCTGACAGTCGTGGCTATCTTGAGGTCAACGAGTGTTTTCAAACGAAAGTTGAAAACGTCTTCGCTGTTGGCGATGTCGTGGGCTTCCCTTCGTTGGCCAGCGCGGCGTATACGCAAGGCCGCGCGGCGGGCAAGCGCATCTTGGGTGCAGAGGCAGAGGCGTGTCAATTAGGCAGCGAGATTCCCTCGGGGATCTATACCAGTCCTGAGATTTCGTGCATCGGAAAAACCGAAGAGCAATTGACCGAGGAGAAGGTGCCGTATGAAGTTGGGATTTCAAATTTCAAGCATCTCGCGCGGGCTCAAATCCTTCGCCAAGACGTCGGTATGTTGAAGATTCTGTTTCATCGCGAAACGCTGGAGGTGTTGGGCGTGCATTGCTTCGGAGCCAACGCTTCGGAGATTATCCATATTGGACAAGCGGTGATGTCAGATCCCGCGACCAATTCGTTAGAGTATTTCATCAATACGACGTTCAACTATCCAACGATGGCAGAAGCGTACCGTGTGGCAGCACTCAACGGGCATAATCGTTTGTTTTAGATGCTTATTGTCCGACAGCCGGGATAGAGAAAAATGAAGACCACCGACGCCGAAAAATTTCTCAGCAATATTAAGGCGGCGGTGATGGTCGGCCAATTGCTGGAGACAGGAGCTGTGGATTCTTTCGTTCCGCAGCGCCGATTGACGGTGCAGGAAATCGACCGGCTTTTGGCCAATCCAGACCAAGGAGATAGTTGGTCGCCGCGATTGAAGACCGCATTTCAATTCGCAACGCAAACGGATTCGATGGGGATCGTATTCGATGGTTTATCGGTGCGGTTGAAGTCTCATCGCTGGCGAACGGCAGTTTTGCGCCGAACAGGTTGGTATCTGTTGCTGCTGATCGTGACCATGGTGCTGGGGCTGGCTTTTTTCTTCTACTATTCGAATCCCCTGTTCGAGAACCTGAGATCCGATCTGCAGTTGATGAGCACGGCACAGTACGTGCCCCAAACCGACCCCGTAGCATGGTTAATTCCGGCGATGGTCGGTGCGATCGTGGTGGCCGTGATCGCTTTGATTTGGATCTTAATTGGTGGTCCGCAGCGCACGGTTTGGCTGTTGGGGGGACGAGCGATCGCGCGGTGGCGAGAAACATCGGTCGCCCTTAATGCGATCGAGCAGTCGCATCAGTCCGGGATGACGATGGAAGAATCCATCAATTTGTCATGCGATCTAGTTGCCGCCAGCAGCGCCACGCGGGGCAGAATCGAAAAGGCGTTGTCAGGGTCCAATGAATCATCGGGGATCACTGCATGGGCTGATTCGATGGCTACTGCGGCGATCGACCGAATGACAAAGATTGAGCTGTGGTTGCCCTTGGCGACGACGACACTGATGGGCGGTGCATTGGCAACGATTTATTGCCTTTTAATCTACAAACCTATCATCAGCATGCTGTGCGAGCTTGCTTCAGCGGTGGAGGGGTGATGACTGATGAAGCCGAAAAACTTGATGCTTCGGAGGTCCTATCCGGTCGTTGGAACGCCGTCCAAACTCAGTTTGATGACGTTGCTGATTGTTTGCGGCGTGAATCCGAATTCGCAACAGGACGGTTGAAACTGAGAATCGTGCGTGTTGTTGAATTGCTGAAAACGCAACCGAGGTGCGACGAAGTTTTAGCCAATCGCGATGCTTTAGAGATCTTGTTGCCGTTGCTGAACAATCGAAGCGATTCTCCCAGCGTGGTGTCTTCGGTGCGTAAAGGAGTTCAAGGAATTGCTGCCAATGATGTGTATCGCCGCAACTGGTTGCAGTTGTTTTGGTATCCCGCGTTGGTGACCATTGTTGCTTTCTTCGTTTCTGTACTACTAAGCTTCACCTTGGCACCCCAGTTCGAGGCCACCGTGCTGGAGTTCACAAAATTCGGAGTCGAGCCCCAATCGCGGCTTCTGCCTTTGGCGACGCGCATCACCCTGGGGGCTGCTGGTTTTCTTCGCGCGATGTGGATTCCCATTTCTCTTTTTGTTTGTGTGGCGGTGGTGGTAGTTTGGTGGTTCAATAAAAGAGGCCGCATTCACAATCGGTCAGGTTTAGGTTGGTGGGACGATCAAAACATCAGCGTCCGTGGTGCGGTCGCAGTTTGGGCGAATCATTTGGCCAGTTTGCTACAGGTTGGCGTTGGGCAGACTGAGGCTTTCGACATCGCCAGTCGTGAAGCACCCAAGATGGCGTTGCGGAAGTTGAGCGCGGCGATGGCGGGACGGGATCGAATCATTGGCGATAATCAGGCGACGTCTTACTTTCCTTTAAGAAAGTATGCGATGCTGGACCATGCCCTACAACAAGTCGCGGGGCCAGCGAAAGTTGCATCCCTTCAGGAGGTCGCGCGTTACTACCGAGATCGTGACCGCTATGTTTCCACGTGGTGGATGTCGTGGGTGTCGACAGGGCTATTGTGGTTGGTTGGGCTGATGGTGCTTTGGTATTTCTTCGCGCTGTTTCTGCCATTGAGACAACTTATCGGTATTCTGTCAGGGCTCACAGGTTTTGCTAACTGAGGTAAATCTTGGATCAAAAAGAAGACAACCCAACAAACGCTATTCGTTTGCCAGGCAATGTGCCTGCGGCAGATCTTGCGGAGATGTTGTGCCATCATCTCTCTTTAGATCAGCAGGTTCTGTTGCGGTTGGTCGGCCGATCGGTCAGCGGTGAGTTAAGCGACGGGCAGCTTGTGGCGTTGTTGAGAAGTTTCAGTCTTGAACTGCCGCGTCGGAAGCGCGAAGTAATCCAAGCGATTGCCAGTGAAATTGATTCGGGCGGGTCATTTACTAATGCCCTGAGCAAGGTCAACTCACGCAAGTTTCGGAAATCGGGTAATTTCGTTTTGATGGAGAAGGCCATCGAGGCGGCTGAAGCACAAACATCGTTGCCAGAGTTTTTCAGCGCCGTGTCTGAATACCAGCCTTCACGGCGTCCGTTGGCGTTACGTTATCAGGACACGATGCGAAAAAAATTGATTCGGTTGGCTTTCAAATCCTTCGTCATTTTGCAGTTAGTCGTGTTCATTCTGCTATTCATTGTGCCAGAATTTCAAAAAATGTATGCGGAGTTCGGTATCGAACTGCCGGACTCTATGATGTTCTTTATGATAATCAGTGATCGCATAGCTCATTGGTGGTTCGTTTTTCCATTCTTGTTTCTTGTTTACCTCATAATCTTTCGTAGACCTTTTCACCCGCACACGTGGCTTGATCTGAAACGGAGGGTGTTCGCCAAATTTAGTTCTTGGGATTGGTTGCAGCGCCCGTTGTCGAAACGTCAACGGCGAAAACTATTGTTTGCGTTTTCAAATATGCAGTCGGATGAGAATCGTAAAGTACGCCCCAAACTCAAGAGAAGAGAAAAAGCAGCCCTGAAAGTCGCTCATTCGGAAGACGTGAAATTATGGTTGATGGGTAGAAGCGTTCGAGAAGAAAATCAACGAAATACACTTCGGCAGAATCGCTTTGGCGATGGATTTATCGTTGTGTGGAATCTTGTGCTGGCCTGCATCGTGGCGACGGTCGCCTTCGGCATCATGTCATCACTCATTACGATCATCGAGGCATTCAGTGGTTGAAATTAAACAACTTACTAAGCAACGCCGAGGCGTCTCGAGCATCGAGTTCTTGGTCTCATTTTCGGTCATGGCGACCGTGATGACTTTCGCAACGACGATGACGCTGAACATTAGCCGCGTCTGGCGCGATATTGAGCACCAGCGGTTGGCCGTTTGTGAACTCTCGAATCAACTCGAAGAAATCACTCGCTTGAGGGGTGAAAGTTTAGTCGAGCGTGTCGGCCAGATTGAACCGTCCGGTTTTTGCAAACAAGGATTAGACGAACCAAGGATCTCGGCAAAGATAAGCTCCGATAGTTTGGGACAGCGCATTGATCTGGAGTTGGCATGGGAACGCCGGCCTGCGGAAAAGAAAGTCAGGCTCAGCGGATGGTCCGTAAGTGAAGAAGTGAGTTCCGATGACCAACCCAAGAATGGAGATCAGCCATGAAGCTCCATCGCCGCCGGCAAGGCATCTCGATGTTAGAAACGGTCATCTACGTTTCACTTTCGGCCGTATTAATATCGGTGACCGCGCAGTGGTTTCACGTCGTGTTTCAGGTCGCATCTCGAAATAAAAATCGCCAACAGCAACACGCCTCATTGAAACGACTTTCGTCTGATTTTCGCGCTGATGTGATTTCCGCAACCGGCGTGTCCATCATTTCACCGCAGCAAATCACGCTGGTCGGTGTTGCCAAAGATGAAACCGTTTATCAAATCAGTGGCGGACAAGTCGATCGAATTGTCGGAGACGCCAAACAACCATCGCGGCAAGAAGTCTACCGCGATCTAGAGGATCTGCGGTTGGAGTTTGTAAAAGACGATTCGAAGTCGGTTGCTGAATTCGTCTCGTTGAATGTCTATCGACCGGCGAAGCAAAAGAAATCAGAGAAGTCGAATCAGCAATCAAGCGCAGACAGATCACTGTTTGAGAAGCGACTGTTGCAAATCCGTTGTGGTCCTCGTCCTCCTGTAGGGGAGGCGGTTCAATGAAGATCACAAATCAAAGGCAGGGAGCTTCATTGGTTGTGGTGTTAGCGCTACTGGCCGTTTGTTCTGCAATTTTGTTTCAGCTGCTGTCGGCCGGCTTACAACAGCGATTCCAAATGCGGCGTGATCTTCAACGAGAACAGACTCAGTGGCTTTTGCGAGCGGGCGAACAAAATGCGGCGATGGAACTGAAGAAGAACAATGGCGAACTGCCTAGTAAAGAATTGCCTAATTTAATCACGGTTGAGCTTCCTGATTTCGAAGCGGCCAGCCTTAGCTATACAAAAGACGCCGAAAGTTCTGATCCTTCGATCGTAAAGGTTTCAGCGCAAATTGGAAATCCGGAAACGCCGCACGAAATGACGGCGCTTTCATCTGAATTAAAAGTCCGATCTGATGACAATAACAATCCAAATCAGGAATAAATAAATGCAAACGAAACTCAATCGGCGAACTCGGCGCGGTTTTACGTTAGTCGAACTGTTAGTGGTGGTCGCCATCATCGGCATCTTAATCGGGATGCTGCTGCCAGCAGTGCAACAGGTGCGCGAAGCGGCTCGCCGTACGGTCTGCCTCAACAATCTCGCGCAGATTGGGCTGGGGCTGCAAAACTATGAGTACGCTTTTGAGCACTTTCCGGCTGGGGTGATCGATCCCAAGGGACCGATTCTGAGTGTACCTCAAGGTCAGCATGTCAGCTTCTTTGTCCAGTTGTTGCCGTTTATTGAACAGAAAGGCATCTTTAACAATTTTGACCAGGAAGCTGGGACGTACGCCAAGGTGAATGCTCCTGCACGGATCATGGAGATCCCGGTTTACACTTGCCCGTCGGTCGGTTCTGCAAAGAATACTGATTCAACGGCAATCATATCAAATTACGCTGGCTGTCATCACGGCAGCGAAACGCCGATAGATGCCGACAATAACGGAATGTTCTACCTCAATAGCAAAGTTACATTTGGCGACATCTACGACGGCAGCAGCAATACGTTTCTTGTCGGAGAATGCGCGGATAATCCTGTGACGGCCTTAGGATGGGCTTCGGGAACCCGGTCGACCCTTCGAAACGCCAGTGAGATTTTGGCTCTCAACCACGAGGACTGGCTCACTGGGCCGATAATGTCAGGAGCTGCGGCCAATGATTTTGTCGGTGGTTTTGTCTCAGCGCACTCCGGAACTGCGAATTTCGTCATGGCCAGCGGTTCTGTTCATAGTCTCAGTTCTGACATTGACCCGGTCGTGCTTGAGACCTTAGGTAACCGCGCTGACGGAGCAATGATGGGGGAATTCGATCGTTGATTGGATCCACGAAAAAAGGCCCGTCATCATTGACGAGCCTTTTTGATTTTTCGATATTACAGACATCGTGACAGCATTTATCTACTTCTTTTCAATTGGCGGACGTGGAACATCGCCCAGTGCCTCAGAGGGATCTGAAAAGACAGAGATGATCTTCTCGCCAGGCTTGAGATTAAATTCCTTCAACTCTTCTGGTGTCAACTCAATGTTAGTAGAGCCAGCTGCGTCGACTTTGGCGACTGCTTCCTTCTTGACTGCTACTTTTTTCTCGGCAGCTTCAGGCTTATCGAAGTCTTCTGGCTCGTGAACGCTCCATTTATACTGACACTCAGGACATTTGTATTTGTGCTTTTTAAGGACGTTGACGGTACGAACTTTCGATCGTTTGGGTGGGCAGCACTTTTTCCACGGATAACGTATCGCCGGAATGCAGATTTCTTTTTGCTCGGTCTTGAAACAAGTCTTTTCGACTTCGCCCTTTTTCACGTCCAATTCACAAAACTGGCAATCGCACTGAGGGCAAGCGACCTTTGCTGGAGCCGCTGCACAGCCACACGACGATACCGGAGCTGAATAAACAGGAGTTGGTTGCGTGTAGGCGACTTGCATCGGTGCATTGCATCCGCAGCCGGCCGTCTGAGCGTTGACGCCCGTGATTGAGACTGTCAGTAGGCTGAGCATCACCGCTGCGACCTTCAATCCTCTCTTAAAATTCTTCATTTTAATTCTTCTTATCTTTACGTGTTGTTTATTTGTTTGTTGGAAGGAGCATCGTTGCCGAGGTGGTGAATTAAAAATCAACCATCCAGCGAAGTCCGAGGATCTGGTAGTCGCCGGATGCGATTGGCTCGCGTTCGATTTCGCCGACCAAGTAGTTCAGCTGTACACGAGCGTTAGGGTTCCACCACCAGTTAAGACCCAGCGTGAGCGATTCGCCCTTGCCGCCAGTGATGTCTTCGTCTTGCAGGTCAGCGTAGGAATATCGAGCGGCGACTTGCCAGGCACCCAATCCAAAGTTCCGATCACCATCGCAGTTGCGAACTGAGAAGAAGTTCTCAAACGGTTTGACGCGTCCAAGTGTTCCCGTTTTGCGAACCCAAGGCGTGTGCTCGCCAGTCAGGAAGTAAGCGACTTGAATGTAACCGCCGCCGAAGTTAACATCGTTCCCGACTCCTGGATCACGTTCGACATTGTTCTGCATGTATTCAGCCGTTAGCTGGAATGCCCCCACGTTGAAGACTGTTTCCAAACCGTATAAGAATGTCTCCTCTGCCCCCAAAATACGCCCGGTATCCAACCAGCGGGAGTCTGAGCGTGCTTCGGGACGAGTCCGATAACGAGCTGCATTATCAGCATCTAAGCCGCCGTCGACTTGACCGTAAGAACCTGCAACCGCCCAATGAAAATATCCGCGTCCGCCAGAACTTTCGTCGTACCAGGCTGTGTTTGCGATACGAGCAGCGAATTCAGACTGGTAGTGATCGTCCCGCCAACCGGAGGTCGTTTGTGTCAAATTCTGGTGCCATAGTCCATATCGCCAGTTCCAAGCTTGGTCGTCTGAAAGACCGTTGCTTGAAATACCCAAACGACGCGAGTCTTGATTGAAGGCTTCGACTATGAAAGGACGTTCAGTGAAGACGTTGTAACGGCTACTGTTGAGGTGGTCGAGTCCGTAAGGCCGTTTGTGATTTCCGATGATAACGGTGTTGAACGCCGGCAGTTTCTTGAATCCGATGAACGCATCTCGGTAGCTGGTCGCGACGCCGCCGGCGAATTCACCTTCGTATTTATAGAACATGTTGTCATTGAGATCGCCTTTGACACCGATCCGCATCCGACGGAAAGCGACACGATCTTCGGGATCACCACCCTCAAGTGCTTCGATTCCCTCATCAGCATCGGGAAACGCCCAGTAATCCAGATGGATACGTCCAAACATGGTCATTTTTGGGTTCTTGTGCCCTGAGTGCACGAGCCCAGGAATTGAGGAGTCGATCTTCTCAATCGACTCGCCCTGTTTTTCAAAACCCTTTTCCAACTCTTTCAGTCGCTGGTCGACGTCTTTGGAGGCTTTCTTCGTTTCCTTGCTAGAAGAACTGGTCTTTGCGACCTTCTTCTCAACGTCATCTTCTAGTTCTTCTAAGCGAAGCTCCATCCGCTTCAGCTGCTCACGAAGCAACGCGATCGTGTCGGCTTCTACGTCAGCCGCACTGGCACTGGAATTTTTATCCTCTGCACGCGTGAAGTTAACGGTGGTGAAGTTGTTTTGGGATGCCGTCCGGTCGGTGGAGTAGTACTCCTGGCCAAGTGCTGGGGCGGCGAAGCAACCGAGTAAAACGACTGATAGACAGGTTCTGGTCAACATTTTTTTTTACCTGATAGTGGACTAGCTCTAGTGGACTAGCTTTAGTGGACTACAGGTAAATTTCGGATTTCTCGGGCTGCTACGAATAATCGTATTGATGTATTTGTAATAGATTAAGAGCTCTTCAAATTACAACAGTTTCAGCCGTTAAACTTTAACAAGTCTACGCAGAATCACCGTAACGACCGGTAAACTTGAATGTCATATCTGTGCCAGCAGTTGTGACTGGATACTTCGGAATTAGCGTTTGGCTCACCGCAACGGCAATTATCTAAACAAAACAGATCTTGCTCAGAAGCGTGCAGGATAGAAAAGTTCATCTAAGTGGATTAGTCGCTTAAGGAAGCGCGGCGTGACATATTTTGATGTAGCTGGATTCGCCAGAATTCAGGCAACCGAGAGGAAACGACCTGAAGTCTGGCGACATCAGCTACGCCCAAACAAGCTGCGTGTCATAATTTACAACGGTAGAAATTTGTCACCGCGTTGCCATCCGGGGCTAATTTAAGTGCCGCTGGGGCCAAATGCCCAAGTGCTCAAACACTACCCGCGATTTCAGCAACGGCACCAACGGCGAATTCGATATCGGCCGAAGTGTTAAACGGCCCGGGGCTGAAACGAATGAGCCCATCTTGATCGGTGCCCAGACGCTTGTGGATCAGCGGCGCACAGTGAAAACCGGCTCGGATCTGGATTTCGAATTCGACGTCCAAGATCCCAGCCGCCGTCTGCGAATCTAACCCAGCGATAGAGATACTGGTCACACCGGTGCGCTCTGTTTCTCCGGCCGGTCCAAAGATTTTTACTCCCTCGATGGTGGTTAAACCCTCGCGTAGTTCCTTCATCAAATCTTCGGTGTGATCTTGCATCGCTTCGCCAACTTCGCTGTGGACAAACCTCACCCCTTCGCCTAAACCCGCAATCGCCGGCACATTGAGGCTACCAGCTTCGAATTTCTGCGGCATGTCGGTCGGCTGACGGGCGTCAACGTGCTGGCTGCCTGTACCGCCCAAACGGAGAGGAGAAACCTGAGCGACGACGCGTGTTGACAAGTAAAGCACACCAGTTCCCATTGGCCCCAGCAAGCCCTTGTGCCCCGGCGCCCCAAGCATATCGCAGCCAATTTTTTGAACATCGATAGGAATGTGTCCAATCGTCTGAGCCGCGTCGACCAGTAGCGGAACGTTTCGCTTTTTGCAAATATCACCAATCGCGGCCACCGGCTGGATGGCTCCGGTGACATTGCTGGCATGCGTTACGGCAACCAACCGTGTTTGGTCGTTGATCGCTTCGGCAATATCGGTTGCCGAAATTACGCCGGCATCATCACAGTCGACGATCGTCAGGGTGATGGTGCCCAATTGTTCTAAGTGCATCAACGGGCGAAGCACTGAGTTATGATCGGCAACCGTCGTAATTGCGTGATCGCCCGGTTTGAGGATTCCCAAGATTGCCGTGCTGAGCGAATCGGTGCCACTTGTCGTGAAGACGATCTGATCGGCCGAGGGAGCATTGATTAAAGCGGCGGCTGATTGACGAGTCTGTTTGACAATTTGCGTTGCCGTGTTGGCCGCATCGTAGACGGCACGACCGGATGAAGCGCCCACCTGACGCATCGTGTGTTCAACCGCGCGATAGACTGATTCTGGTTTGGGCCAACTGGTAGCGGCGTTATCGAGGTAGATTTCTGACATGTTGTCTTTGTTCTCAGCCTCTTACGGGGCTGTTGATTGAGTCAAATTTTGCGCAGCAATATCAGCCGCAGGGCGATAGCCCCCGATCCTTGGTTACCATTGGTGGACCGGACGTTTTTACATTGGCGGCTGATTAAATCAACAAGCCCTTACGATTGGGGTTTGATCTGCACGGTACGCCCCGTAAGTGACACTGCGTTGGCTGCAATTTTCGATATGACTTCGGGCAACAGTTCACACTCGGCAATGAAAACACGCGCCGCCAATGACTGCGCCGTGTCACCGTTATCTACAGGGACACTGCGCTGAGCGATGATGGGGCCGTGGTCATATTCGTTGTCAACGAAGTGAACCGTGCAACCGGTCAGCTTGCAACCGTAGTCGATCACCGATTGATGCACACGTGATCCGTAATTGCCTTTTCCGCAAAATGATGGAATTAAGCTGGGGTGAATGTTGATAATTCTCTTTCTGTATTCCTCGGGAATATTCAGCCGCCTAAGAAAACCTCCCATGACGACTAAGTCAGGATTGGTTTCAAAGCTTTCGATCGCATCATAGACAGCCGCGCTAAATTCATCTTCATTTGCGAAGTCACGATGGTTGACGACGCAATGTTCAATGCCCTCGGATTCTGCGAATGCTAATCCTTTTGCATTTGGATTGTTGGAGATGACACTGCTGATCTTCCAATTCACTTTTTCAGATTTCTGGACAGCGATCAGGTTCTTCAGGGTCGTTCCGCCACCAGAGATAAGGACTGAAATAGAGAACATGTTTTTGAAAGTTAGGAGTGCGGAATGTGGGGCAGATATTTAACCTACCTTTGAATTTGGCAGGTTGAAAACCCGCTCTACGTTCATTGGGCTATTTCTAAACCACTTCGATCGAAATCTTTAATTGGAATTCGCCAATCTCGCGTTCTACTGATTTTGCACCAGCGTCGGCCAATAAGACATCCGACGCTAAGACTTCACCTGCCAGATAGTCTTTGTTTTCTTCAATCGCCTGAGTCAATTCTTCGGCGTCAGTTTCGATGGTAAGTTTGATTCGATCGGTACGCTGTAGATCCAATTCTTTACGGTAATCTTGAACCAAACGTACCATATCGCGCGTCAAACCGGCACGAATCAGCTCCGGCGTTAGCTCCGTCGAAAGCACGATCACGGCTTGAGAACCCTGAGCCGCTGCCCAACCCTCATTGGCTTGAAGGCGGACTTCGACATCTTCTTGGGTCAACTCAATCGCCGTCCCGCCCACATCCAAGGAAGCTTCACCCGTTTGTGACAACGATTCCAAAATCGCTTTCCCATCGGCTGCGGCAAAGGCACCTTTGACTTTTGGCATCAATTTGCCGACGCGCGGGCCAAGCAATTTGAAGTTCGGTACGATTTGGTAGGTCACGTATTCGCCAGCGTCGGTGGTGTAAGTAACGCCGCGCACGTTCAGTTCCGTTTTAAGCAAGTCGTCGTGCGTTTCCAGCCAAGCCTGATCGGTCTGATTGTTCAGCACCACCGTTACGCCAGACAAAGGCTGGCGCACCTTCAGCTTGGCGTTCATCCGCGCCGACAATCCCAACGAAGCGATCTCGCGTAGCAAGCTCATCTGGCGCGACAACGTTTCATCAATCAGGTTTTCATCGGCCATCGGGTAATCGCAAAGGTGAACGCTCTTCGTCGCTGAATCACCGAACGATTTCGTCAGATTCTTCCAAATTGATTCCGAGAGAAACGGCGTGAAAGGAGCGATCGTTTTGCAAAGGGTCGTCAACGTTTCGAACAGCGTCCAATAGGCATCCAGTTTGTTTGCGTCTTGTTTATCCTCAGCCCAAAAACGATCGCGACTTCGGCGGACGTACCAATTACTCAAACTATCGACAAATCCGCTCAGCTTCGTACACGCGGCGTAGTTGTCGTAGTTATCCATGCGGTCGGTGACGACCTTCAGGGTTTGATTCAGCTCGCTGATTAACCAGCGATCCAATTCCCCCCGATCGCTGACCGGTCGGTAACCTGTTCCCGTGGCCAGTGCCTTGCCGGCCAATTGTCCGGCGTCACTGATCGAACTGGGGCTGAACCCATCAATGTTCGCGTAGAGAACGAAGAAGCTATAAACGTTCCACAATCGCAACAGAAACTCGGGGATACTTTCTTTGATCGCCCTTTCGCTGTAAATGATAGACGTCCACGGCGGTTGATTGGCAAAGAAGTACCAACGCAACGCATCAGCCCCATGTTGGTCAAAGATCTCATCGGGAGCTCGATAGTTCCGCAAACGCTTGGACATTTTTTCAGTTTTACGACTGACCTTGCCGCCGCACTCGGTGCATTTTTTCACTTGATCGGCATGACGATGTTTGCACTTTGCGCAAACATAGCCTTCGGCCATCATCAAACCCAACACGATGCAATTTTCGAACGGGTGCGGGAATTTAATCTTCGGATCATCGCCAAACAACAGTGTGCTGATGGCCAATTGGCTGTAGAACCAACCGCGCGTTTGATCAAGCGCTTCACTGATGAAGTTGGCGGGGAACTGTTCTTTGAATTCCTTTTCACCCTGATGCGGATAACCCCATTGGGCAAACGGCATCGCACCGCTGTCGTACCAGCAGTCGATCACCTCGGGAACACGTGTCATCGTTGCGCCATCTGCGAACGGCGAATCATATGTAATCGCGTCGATGTAGGGTTTGTGCACTTTTAGGTCATCGACCAGTTCTGGATTCGCAGTTTTTGCAGCGGTCCAGACCTCCATCCCAGTAGCACCTGGTTTTGCGATCAACCCGTCGTAAGAGGCCATCGCCTCCATTTTTCCGGTCTCCGAACAAACCCAAATCGGCAATGGTGTGCCCCAATAGCGTTCGCGCGACAGCGACCAATCGACGTTGCTCTCAAGAAAGTTTCCAAAACGTCCGTTCTTAATGTGCTCGGGCAACCAGTTGATTTCCTGATTGTTGGCCAGCATTTTGCTTTTGAAGTCCGTCGTTTTGACAAACCAACTTTCGCGCGGATACTGAATCAACGGATCCTCGTCAGCGCGCCAGCAAAATGGATACTCGTGTTCGTACTGGTCCAGCAGGTATAGCGACTTCAGTTCCTTCAACTTCTGAGTGATGGCTTTGTCGGCGTCTTTGACCCATTGGCCCTCGAAATCGGATACTTCAGCCGTAAACTTTCCGTTGGGGCTGACCGGGCAGATCAGATCGGGACCTTCGCCCTCGACGAAACGCTCGCGCTCGGAGACCAGCAACTCGTAGTCGACTTCACCGAAGGCGGGTGCTTCGTGTACCGCGCCGGTACCGCTGTCGGTGGTGACGAAATTGGCGGACGTTATTCGCCATGCACGACTTTCGGTGCCACCAGATTTGAGTGTTCCCGTTTGATCGCCATCGGTTTTATAGAAGTAGTCAAACGGCGGTTGATAGCGTTGGCCCACCAACTCCGAACCCTTACAAGTCGATTTCACTTCCAGTTCGCGTTTCATTTTCGCAGCGATCTTTTCGACCAGATCTGCGGCAAAGATTAAATAGTGATCTTCTGCGGGGTCGTAAACGGTCGCGTAGTCAATTTTTTCATTGACGGCCGCGAACTGATTGCTGGGCAGCGTCCAAGGCGTCGTCGTCCATACCAGCAAGCTGGTATTCTCTTTTTCCAGCAGCGGAAATTTCACATAGACGCTAGGATCTTTGACCGATTTATAACCTTGCCCCACTTCGCCGCTACTAAGCGCGGTACCACCCTGAGCCCACCACCAGATGATCTTGTGCCCTTTATATAAGAGGCCCTTGTCAAAGAAAGTCTTCAGCGACCACCAGACCGATTCGACGTAACTTTGGTGATAGGTCACGTACGCTTGGTCCAAGTTCACCCAAAAACCAAGACGTTCGGTCAGTTGTTCCCACTCCTGCATGTACTGCCAGACCGATGCCTGGCATTTTTGGATAAACGGTTCGACGCCGTAGTTTTCGATTTCTTCTTTGGCGTGAATCCCCAGTTCTTTACAGACTTCGACTTCGACCGGTAGACCGTGCGTGTCCCAACCGGCTTTTCTTTCGCAGAAATAGCCGCGCATCGTTTTGTATCGGGGGAATAGATCCTTGATCGCGCGTGTCAGGCAGTGACCCGGATGCGGTTTGCCGTTGGCCGTCGGTGGGCCTTCGTAAAACACGTATCGCTCTTGGCCCGCGCGTTGATCGAGAGACTGCTGGTAGATGTCGTTGCGTTTCCAAAAGTCCAGAATGGATTCTTCGATTTTGGGGAAACTGACATTGTTTTCGCAGGGATCAAATGAAGTCTTGTCGTCCTTCGCGGCCATGTAATCGCTCAACGGGTTATCGGAGGGTTGGGAGATATTTCAGTCTCATAATATCCTCGATAGAGGCGATTCTGTGTAGGGATGTTCGCGCGGTTGTTTCACCATCGTTTGATAAAACATGGCCGCTTGCCCCGGTTCAATTGACTATTCAAGGCGAGTGGCAAATGAGAACCTAACTGTAGAATGGATTTTTAACCCGTCCATGTTCTACAGACGGAGTGAAACTCCATCTTACGGCAGGTAAGAAATCAACTGGCATCCGCCCAAAGACACAAAAAAAGCCGCTTCAAGGAAGCGGCTTCAGCAACGCAGGTTGTTTGATTTGGATCGCGCCTACTTTTTACGAGCTGGCGGCTTCTTAGCTGCTTTGGTCGATTTCGCAGTTTTAGCAGTCTTAGTCGCGGATTTCGCCCCGGCCTTGGCCCCGGCTGGCGGTTTCTTGGTCCCTTTCTTATCAGCAGCCGCATCGGCCGCTGCTTTATCGGCTGTTGCTTTATCGGCTGTTGCCGTTTTGGCAGGGGCCGATTCTGGATTGGTAATGTGCCCAAACGTGTTGTTGAACTCTTTACCGTACTGATCGTCGGCCAAATCGTACTCGCCAACGATCTCTTCTTCGAAATCATCATCGAAGTCTTCGTCGAAGTCGTCTTCGTTAAATTCTTCGACGGCGTCAATATCCAAGCCGTCGTCCAAAACCTCGGGATCTAAATCGTCATCTTCTTCCACGACCAATTCAGTTGTGTCGACGAGATCATCGTCGCCTTCCTCAGCTTTGTCGTTCGCCATTCTTTGCTCCTGTGTTCTCGTGGTCATGTCAGCAGGGAATTTTACTCACAATGGCCCGCAAGACGATAGGCGTAGCCGCACCGGAACACGAAACTTACAAAGAAAACGCTATAAAAAAAGCGGAACCGACAGATAACCCGTCGATCCCGCTACACACACAGAGTGCAATTAAATGATTTGTGTTTCAGCCACAGTTTCTTTTACTACTCAAACCTAGGTCGGCTTCGAGGCGGTGACCAAGAATTTCCCCAAAGAATCCAATATTTAGCAAAATCGCAACGTTTAACGCCCAATTTTTATTGAATTGGCATAGCAGCGACACGCCATTGGTAACAATTTTGGATCGGGTTCGGTGAATATCCCGATTGCAGAACAAACACAGTCTACGCGGCTACTTTGTTTGACTGCCGTCGGTCATTGGACCGATCAGTTCGATCAAGTTCCCGTCTGGATCGCGTACCAAGACCAATGCCACCGATGTATTAGGAATGAGTTTAGGCTGGGCGACGGGTTTGACGACGGCCGCTTCTAAACGTTGCATGGCGGCCCCCATGTCTTCGACGTAAATAGATAGGTAGCTGAATCCCAGAGATGAGTGAATGAATTCGTTTCTCGGTTTTTGGCTCTCACCCGTTGCTGCCAACAGTTTCAGCTGAGTCGCGCCGGAGCCTTCGCCACGCTTTGATCTTGGCTCATCGCGGTAGTTCCGATGGCCAGGGTGCAGATTGAGATCGCCAAAACGAATGCGGTTAATCTATGGAAAGAGATCATTTGGAGCTCCGAGAGTTTCTGGAAAAGTGCTTATGTCGTGTATTCAGAATTGAATTTTACGTAGTCAACGGTCAGATCGCTGGTCCAGTGATTGAATTGACCGGGGCCGCTACCCACCTGAAGCTCGATCGTCGTTTCGAAGTTGTCGGTAATCGCCGCACTGACGTTCTTTGCGCAGAATTCCACCAGCTGCCCCTTTTTAAATAGCTCGTGCCCGTTGATCTTTAAACTGATCGCGTCGCCATCTATTTCGGCCCCGGCATATCCGGCCGCTGAGACGATTCGGCCCCAATTGGGATCACCGCCAGCAATGGCCGTTTTAACTAAAGCGCTGCCCGCGACAGTACGCGCGACCCGATCCGCGTCAGCGTCTGATTTTGCCCCGGCGACAATGATCTCGATCAAGTGAGTTGCTCCTTCGCCATCGGAAGGGATTTTTTTCGCGAGGTCGATGCAGGTATCGGAAATAAACGTGGTCAGCTGCGAGATTAAAGCAGCGGAATCCAACTGCGCTTTTGATTTTCCTGTCGCGATCAGCATGACGGCGTCGTTGGTGCTCATGTGCCCCTCAACGCTGATGCGGTTGAATGATCTTTCGTTGGCCGTGCTCAAAATTGAACGCGCCACAGTGGGAGTCAGTGGAGCATCGGTCATCACCACCGCCAGCATCGTCGCCATACGTGGACCGATCATTCCCGCCCCTTTGGCCATCGCAGAAATGCGAACCTGTTCGCCATCGATGTTGTAAGTCAGGTGTGATGTCTTGGGTGATTTGTCAGTGGTTGTGATGGCCTTGGACGCTGCGGTGAAACTTTCTTCGTCGCAGTTTAGAGCTTTGGCCGCCGCCGCGATGCCGTCGGTGACTTCTTGCATGGGCAGTTGAACACCGATGATTCCTGTGGACAACACGCCAACGTTGGCCGGTTCTGTGACCAGATGTTCACCGACGGCGCTGGCCATGGCTTGATTGTTTTTGATGCCGTCAAAACCTGTGCAAGCGTTGGCGTTACCGGAATTGATGACCAGAGCGCGGAAATTATCGCAGGGAGTCAGACGTCGGTTCCAATCAATACTGGCAGCTCGCACAATGTTTTGCGTATAGACGCCGGCACAAATCGCTGGATCGTCAGTGCTAATGATTGCGAGGTCTTCTTTGCCGGAGGCTTTGATGCCGCATGCAACGCCCGCGTAGCGAAATCCCAATGGTAGTTTCATTTGTCGCGCTTTCTAATCATCTGTATTCTTGGCCGATAGTTTTCATCCAAATTCAAAGTCGTCTTTCACTCCTAGGTTGTGATCTTATGGCGAAGGTTCGCAGAACCTAGCAGCCGCCAACGGAAAAGCGTCCGGTCTTACGCGCTTGAGACCAGACGCTTTTCCGTTGGCGGCTGATGAAGTTTCTATAAATTCACAGCCTCGGAACGAAAGGCAACTATTGGGGCTATGCTAAAGCATCCCTAGGGTATCGTCGAATCCGTGCATCACATTAAAATTCTGGACTGCTGCGCCGGACGCCCCTTTGATTAAGTTATCTAAGGCGCTCACGATGACCAAGGTGCCTCGACAGTCGCGCACGGTGATGTCACAGAAGTTCGTCCCTGAAACATTCTTGGTAGCAACCCAATCAGAAGAGACTCGTACGAATGTTTCGTCTTCGTAAAAATCGGCCCAACAATCTAGTACATCGTCCGCTTTGGTCCTGCTTTGGGGTTGAACGTAAATTGTGGACAAGATACCGCGATCCATGGGAGTGAGGTGGGGCGTGAAGACCGTTTCGATGTCCACATCACAAAACCGCTTGATGATCTGATCGATTTCGGGCATGTGACGGTGCGTGCCAATACCGTACGCAGAAATTGACTCGTTGCATTCGGGGTAGTGGAATTTAAGATTTGTCTTCCGCCCCGCTCCTGAGATGCCCGTTTTTGAATCCACGATAATCGGTGCCAGTTGAATTAAGTCTGCCTTGAGCAGTGGAGCCAACGGCAGCAACGCCGAACTTGGGAAGCAGCCAGGATTGGCGACGACGGCTGCAGATTTGATTTGGGATCTGAACAGTTCGGGAATTCCATACGCCACGTTTCCGACTCGTCCAGAATCAGGATGTTCAACGCCGTACCATTTCTCGAACGTTTGCACATCGTTGAGGCGATAGTCAGCGCTAAAATCAACGACGCGTACGCCAGCATCGACCAACTGGCCGACAATGGCTGCCGAAGCGGCATGCGGTAGACAGCAAAACGCCACGTCTACCGATTCGCAGAAACTTGGGATGTCAAGTTGCGTGAAATTGAGGTTCAGTTGATCACGCAGACAGGGGTGAACCTCTGACAAGTGCGGCGTTGCCGGATCGCGCGACGTGATCGCCGTGACGGTTACTTCTGGATGGCGAAGCAAAATTTTTAGCAGTTCGACGGCTGTATAGCCGGTCGCGCCAACGATACCAACGCGAATCATAATGGGACTTATTAAATTTTATTGGGATAGAATGAATATGAGCAATAAATTGCCCTGGATGTTCACCAAAGTTTGCCAAGTAGGATTAGGTCGGTCAATAAGGCGAAGAGAAGTATCTCGCTTTTACTTATAGCACAAATTCCAAAATCATCCGCCCTGCCCTGCATCTTCACCTAGTGACGGTTTGGGATTCTGAGCAAAACCAAAGCGTTTGGGCAATGCACGACTTAATTCCCTTTTGATTCGGCGATCACAATGCGGTGACCGCCCATGTCGAAGTAAACCTGCAAGGGGATTTTTTTGCCTGACATCTGCTTACCTATCTCTATGTACCTATTCGAAAGCTCGAACGCACTGGCAATGCTGTCCGAATTTTTCTGGGCTTCCTTTTTCTGGCGATTGAGTTCCGTGGCCTCACCCTTTTTAGCTTTCTTTTCTTCGAGTTGCTTGAGCTGATAGGCGGCTTCCTGGGCCTGCCGGCCGATTGCGTTCGAATAGTCCACTAGCTGACTCGTTGTACGAAGTGCTTGGGGGTTACCGTTGGGAAGCAACACCATCATTTGAGCAGAGAATTGAGTCCGTTTGCGAACGTTTGCGGTCACGTCAATGAAAAAGAAACGCTCGTGTTCCTTTTCACGAAAGAAAATTCGCCCAGGCGCGCGTTTGGTAACTTCGCGCGGCGAAAAACCGATTCGATTTTCTCTGCTTTTTCCTAATTGGAAAGGTTGAAGTTCAATTTTCAAAACCTCGGGATTGGGCAGCCAGTCGAGTTCCGTTTCTGCTTTGGTAAACGCAGAATCTTCGTCGAATACAAAATCGTCTATTGAAACCGGCTTCCGTAATCCTAGCCAACTTGAATCCTTAGGGGTGGAAAGTTTGAGTTTGCAGTTTCGAAGTGCGTTTGCATCTTTGTGCGCTGCCGCAGCAGGAAGCCACCGAAACTTCATTTCAGTTGGCGTTTTTTGAAACTGTGCCACCGCAACCGGATCAGAGCGTTTAATCCCCAGTTGAACATCCCAGAGTTGTTTGTCGTTTGGCGTCCGTTTTAGTTTAAGTTCGGTTTTGTTGCGGGCGATCTCTGGTCCGGCGAGTAGCTCTAAACCTAGTAGATGGTTCTTTGCGATGACCAGACCACCGATTTTGCGATCCGTGGTCTCTGTTACCGCCGGGAGATCGATCAGCTTGGCGAGTTTCTCAAACGGGTTGCCAATTTCGCCGGGCTTGTTCGGTTCTGCTTTTTTGGCTGTGGTGGCCATGGTTGGTGTTTCGGAAACAACCGGCTCTTTTGTCGGAGTCCCGTCACCGGTAAATTTTTTAGCTTGCGTGATCCAGTCGGCTGCTTGCTCAATTCGGCTTGGGCCAAACCATTTACCTTTCACCAGCGCGGCTTGGACTTCTGATTGGCTCATCGCCGCGAGTTGCTCCATCGTCTTAACGCCACCATCGTTGAGATAAGCTTGCATCTTGTCGCCAATCCCACTAATTCTAGTTAGTTCAATCGTTCCGGGCGTAACCTCGGGCTGTGATACCGTTTCACCAACATTGGCATCGACACTAGCATTGGCATCGACACTAGCATTGGCATCGACACTAGCGTTGGCATCGACACTAGCGTTGGTGGCAACCGAAGGCGTCTCTTGGTCAGCGACTTTGTCGACGTAAGATGCCTTACCTGACATCGCCGTTTTAGCATTTTCGATCTCTCTTTGCTTGGCCCTTCTGCGTGCTCGATTATTTTTCTGCTTCTCTTGACCACCATCCACTTTTTGATCGGCATCCAGTTTATTGCCGTCACGCTTGGCAAAGAATTCAGCCAGTGCTTTGCGGCTGGCTTCGGGGTCTACGACTTCCGGTTTAGATTTGTTTTCGCGTTTTACAGACAGAGCACCTTCTGCCGCGTTACTGGTTGCAAGTGGAGCGTCTTTGATGACGGGTTTGGGAGCGGCTGGCCGGACGACAACAGTGCTATCTTTGGCGACGGTTCCATTTGAGCCTGACAGTGCGAATCCAAGTCCGCCCAATACCGACAGTAGCAACGCCCCACAACAGGCAATGAAAGCCGTACGATTGTCTTGCCACATCTTCGTCACGAAGCTTCGCTGGTCAGAATGGGACTCAGATGTCTCAGCCGCCTTCTTCTTTTTCTTCAGCGTCGTTTGAGCCACGGTCGCCATCGGCGAATCGAAATCGCCCTCTCCCCCGACAGGAGTCGAAGAAACGAACGAATCATCTTCAGGTTGAAGTACGATGTCCGAAGACGCCGCATTCTCTGCTGAATGCGCTAAGACCCAATCCTCCAGCGACGCCGAAATCGAATCGCGTCTGGCGTCATCTTTAAGGCCGACAACCATTGCCGCGATCTCGGAGAAGTCCTCCGATCGTGTGTCCTTCGGCATTTCTTTTAGCAATGTCGATCCAATTTTTGCCAACCGCAAATAGTCACCTGATTCGGAAACCTCTTTAGCTTGTCCGTCGACTTCACTGGTTAAAGTCGAAGACGGGAATCCGCCTAATTTTGCGATGCCATCAGGCGTAACCGTAATGTTCTTGGCAGTAACATTGCCATGAAGAATTTTGCTTTTATGAGCGTAGGCAAGGCCCGAGGCAATTCCTTGTACGATGACTGCGATCTCCGCGTCGGTCAGGTCCTTAGGCGAAACGGAATCCAACGTTTCGCCTTCGGTGTGTTCGGTCACCAAAAAGTAGCGTTCGCTTTCTTGATCAACGTCGTAGATGTGGACCAGATTGGGGTGATCAAGTTCGGTGATCTGCCGAAGTTTCTTCAACAGCTTTTTTAACAGCGCCTCGTTCTTGGCGATGCTGGAGGGGAACACCTGAATGACGACTTTACGATTTAACTGAGAATGGATCGCCTCGAACTTGTCACCCAGTTGATTGCGCGAAATGCGTGACCGTAAGAGATAGTTGCCTACGCTCAATCGGGACCGGCCTGAGATCAAAAATTTGGCTTGCCAAGGCGTCAGAAGTTTGTCGCGGACGAGCTTGGCTGCAATTTTTTTAGGATCTTCTTCGTCGACGACTTCTAGCCAATTTGTTAGTTTTGATTCGGGAATCGCTTTGCTTTTAAGCACGCAGGCGATGAATTCTTTTCGAGAAGCGACTGACATCTGGCTAAGCCATTGGTGAATTAGGGCCTTGGAAGGTAATTTGATCCATTTTCGCAGCCTAGGCAAGAAACTGCAAGCTTTGCTGTCCTATAAATCGTTGTCGCAGCAAAAGTAGGTCGTGTTAAAAGGGCTAAATCCCGATTGAAATTGATGGGGTATCGGTGTGGAGCCGATTTTAACATCCCTTAATACTATAGCGCTATCGAGATTCAACCTGATGAACAGAGGATGGAATTTTTTGATTCAGAGCTTCCAGCGGCGCGACCTGTTGGGGTTGGCTGTTTTTGCCATGTTGGTTGTCGCTGGCTTGGCCGCAGTTTCGATTTTGTTCTCGCAGACGATGAAAGAGGCTGCCCTGAAACGATTTCACCTAGCGTCGGACACTTACCCGCAATGGGCGATCCATCAGGCGGTGCCAGCAATGTACAACTTCGAAAACCGAATCAAGTTTTCAAATGTTATTGATGGGGCGGGGAACTTCGATTCGGAGGAAGAATCGTATTTCTCAGATGCCGTGAACCATTTCCCGGCGAGATTTATCACCTTTGGTGACCAACGGCATGCTTTTGCCAAAGGCCGCGAGGGCATGTTCGAAATGGAATCTGTATTCGGCGATACGGCGCTAGTCAGTCGTTGGGAGATTACCCGTGATCAGCCAAATCAATTGACGGTCAATCGCGTCGATCAACGAATTGAGTATCGTGATCGCGGAAATGAAGTTGCGGAGCAACGCGACTTAGATCGCGGAGGCGAAGATGAATGAGTCGCTGCCTGAAATGAAGGCGTTGATGCCTGAGATTGGTGGACGTCGCGATGCGTTGTCTTTGTTGAAGGTAGTCCTGGTCGGGATTCTGGTGTCACTGACGTTAAAGATTTCGGCCTTTGCTCTGTTCGATCGCGTCAATGAAGCGCTGCCTATTATCGATTCGTTCTTTCCCGTCTTCTTTCGCAGCCAGACGGTAGCACGCATCGCCTACTTACTGGCTTGCAGTGGATGCTTGCTGTCTATTTTTGTTTCTCAGCAGAAGCACTTAGTTTTCGCCACATTGCTGATGTTGGTGAATCTGGCGATTTTGGCCATCCATCAATCAGCTTACAACGATGTGACGTTCATGTGCTGCAGTTGGGCCGCACTGTGGTGCGTTTGGATCACGACGCGATTGAACGAACCGTTTGAGTCACTATTTCCGCGCGCCGTTTGGTTGTCCCACTTGATCCTGTCGCTCATTTTTCTTGGAGGAGCCGTCGGAAAAGTAACCCATGGTTATTGGTCGGGGCAAGTGCTGTTCGACATCTATTTTCAGCAACGCGACTTTTGGTTCTACAATTTGTTTCGCGCGTCGTTGTCGACCGAGAATCTGCGGGAGGCGGCGACATGGCATTCGCGCATGGTGATCATCAGCGAATTTGTATGCTGTCTTTTGTGGCTGATGCCAGCAAAAATTGCATCGGCGGTTGCGGTGGCTGTGCTGTGCGGGATCGCGCTGACGAACAATTTTCTCTTGTTCTCGGTCGTCACTTGTTTGATCGGTTTAGCCATCGTCGGTCTACATCAGCCCAAATCCGCTCAGCAGAGAGAAGCATTCACGGATTAGATTCTTCACTGATGCTTGACGATTTCTCGAACAAGTTCTTCATGCTATCGATTAAGTCTTGCCCGGGGTTAGGTTCATCGATTGACGTCCGAGGTGGTGGTGCGGAGAAAAGAGCCTTCAGCTTAACAATGTCATCACCCATGTGGATCACGGGATCGGCGATTGCCTTTTGAAAATAGGGGAACGCGGTGTCTATCTTCTGCATCTTAATCAGCGCGAGTGCGGCTGCTTTGTTGGCCTGTCCACTTTCGGGCTGGGATGCGATTGCGTTCAAAAAGTAAGGCAAAGCTGAATCCGCTTCACCAAGGGTAAGCAAACGCTGGCCGATCTTCATTTGCATCGAAAAGTCGGCAGGACTCAATGCTCCAGCGCGATCCAGCATGGAGACTTCAACTTGTTTGTCATTTTTGCCTGCCGCGAGTTCGGCGGCGACCAAGTAGCAATTGGCCAGCAATACGCTGCGGTGAAGTTGCGGTAGCGTCGCAAGCACAGGCATCATTTGAAAAGCCGCTCCGTCCAGCCAACCCTTTTCACGCTTCAACACGACGATAAATGCATCCAGCATACCCGCGACCGCAGAAGCCGATTCCAGGTTGGTTGGTTGGGCATCGTCAAATAGTCCTAAGGTTGAGTCGTAGGAGCCGACAAGCGTTTTAAGCAATTGCAGGTTCTTGATTTTGTTGTCGGTCAGTGTTTGCGCCCGCACGTCAATCGAAAATTGCTCAAGGATCGGATGGTTCAATGAATTGGTCCACAGACTTGTCAAAAAGGTGTGGTTTCCCGTGAATAGTAAGGTGTGGTTTAGATCAAGATGAATCCAACCCATCGAACGCAAATCATCAGCTGAACACCAGTTATACACATTCAGCGCCTCAGAAGTCTCGAGCTGCAGATAAGCATCGGCATCTTCTGATTTCATTTGAATCGGTTGTCCACTACCGATCAAATAAATGGAGTCCGGTGCTGCAAGAGCGACAACAGCGTGCGGAAATGACTCCGCAAATGTCTTAAGGACGATTCTGGTTTCCGAATCCGCCGCGTCCAACGAATACCATTGAACGAACTTGCCGTGCGGGCTGAGCCGTTTGGCGGCAGCCCGATAATAGTCACTTGAGAAAAAAGCCGCGTTGCCGATGTGACCCGGTCGCGATTTGCCGTCGCTGATGATGGCGTCCAGTGGATGGGGATCTTTTGCGCTTTTGATCAGCCAATGGATCCCATCGGCCTGAATGATGTTCGACTTCGCCACCGGATTTTTTGGCAATAGATCGGCGAAGTGTTGGCTTGCTTCGATGACTGCTGGCGAAAGCTCTATCGTGCTAACGGTTCGCACACCATCAATGGCCGCGACTTCTCCTGAGAGTATCCCTGATCCCAGTCCTACAATGGCGACATGTTCCAACGGATGTTGTCGGTAATTTAACAAGGCGGGCAAATGAGCCAGCATCAGTTGTTTTTCTTCTGCGTTTTTTCCGCTCTGCCCAATCACAATTCCGTCCACTGTCATCCGGCGATAATTGGGATTCGCTTTTTCGGCGAGCACCGCAACTGTATGCGCGGGGCCTTCGCGATAGTACAACAAGTCGGTTTTTTCGGGATTGATCGCTAGCCCGATCGGGGCTAGGTTCTGCAGGCGATGGCTGCACAAACCGATCGTTGCCATCGTCAATCCAATTATCGCCACGCCAAACTTCTTCTGTGCAAACAACCATGCGGCGACAGTGGAGATCGCGGCCAAAATTATCACCGATTGTTGGAGTCCCAACTGCGGCACCATGAAAAATCCGCAGATCAGAATGCCAACGACGTTACCGACCGCAAGGAACGCGTAAATCTTACCGACCGGTGAAACTAAATCCGACTCTTCATCCGCCACCGCATCGACGACCAGAGGGAAAAGAGCTCCTTGGATCGCGTTTGGAATCATCAACAAACCGCCGCATAGCAGAAGCTTTTTCAGTAGCGGCGCATCGTAGCCAAAGAGTGGCCCATTGGTCCACGCCTGCCCTGTTCCGGATGCCAAATAGATGACGGCAGTCAGAACTATCAGACTTGAGATGGCAACCATGATTTGCAGCACCGCAACCCATTGAAGGCGCATTTTCGGCGGCACAGCTGGACGAAGTCGCAGCCACTGAGCGCTTGCTGCCGCTCCGGTCGCGACTCCCAGTAAATAGCTGGTGACGACAATCGCGTAACTGTAGCTATCGGTTCCGACAATTAGGATTAGTAGTCGCTGCCAGACGATTTCCATGCCTAAAGACGCGACACCCGAAACACAAACGGCGATGATGATGGCCATCTGGATGGGGACGCTGCGACTCTTGCTAACTCTATATGGATCGCCCCAACTTTTATTTCTCTCCCAAATACCAATGGTTAATGCCAGCAGACCACCACCGACTAACGTGGGGGCTAAACCGAAATTTTGCATCGCGAAACAGCCCGTCCAAATGGCTCCGATGCATCCCCCTAAAGTTTCGGTCGCACTCAATCGCCCCACCACGGGCGAATCGTTCTCCCCACGGAGTAAGACCGGAAACACAGCACCCGTAAAGAAATTGATGATCAGCAAAGGGCTGACAACGACGATCGTCCACAGCGTTGTTGTCGGTGATAATGATGGCTCCAGAGACGGCAGGCTGTAGAAAAAAGCTTGGCTGAAAAGGATGGAGATACCTAAGCCCGCAACGTACCAACTTGCCGATGCCTTGGCGGATTTTCCACCCCACCTATTTCCGATTGCCAAACCGGCCAGCGCTGTCGCGACCACCGCCGCAACCGTCAGGGAAGACTGGCCGAGAACCTGAGAAGCATAACGATACCAAACCGTCTGAGCGATCATGGCGACAAGGCCAGTAACGGCCATCATCAAGTATCGTTGTGGCCGCATGGGTTAAAGCCGATCCATAGTATCAACTAAATAGTCACGCCCTTTGTCGGTAATACTGAAACCCGAAGATGATTCGTCGATCCAGTTTCTATTTCGGCAAACCGAAAGCGTTCTGCCGAACTGCTGATCTGTCCATGCTACGGCGTTGGCCAACGCATCGTTATCGACCCAGTTCTTGTCGTCGCCGTCAAGCCTGGCCAGTAACAGCTGTTGGAAGAGATATGCCCTTTGAATTCCGCGCCGACGAAATTTGGCGATGACGCCTTGCCGTGGCGCCAGTAGGACGGTCAGCAAAAAGATCATACCTGCCACCGAGGCAATCGGACCGGTTGGGGCAATGTCCAACCACAGGCCTAGATACAGCCCAATCACACTGCTGATGACTCCGATCGTACTGGAAATGACCAGCATGATTCCTAATCTGCGTGTCAATAAAAATGCCGTCGCCGGAGGTGCGATCATCAACGCCACCACCAAAATAGAACCGGCAATCTCAAAGGCGCTGACGGTTGTGATGGACACCAACGCCAACCAAACCAGATGCAGCATCGCCGGCCGGAATCCGAACGTTTGCGATAGCGCTGAATCAAACATCATCAGCTTCAATTCTTTGTAGAAGATCGCGATAAACCCAACAAGTAACGTCAGAACGGTTGCCATCAGCACAAAGGCGTGGGGCGCGATCTCCATCCCATTGATCTTAAACGGTCTTAACGCCGCCATCGCCAAATTTCCATCAATGATACAGTGCGAATCAAAATGGACTCGATTAAGTCCAACGTTGGCACAGATGATTCCCACGCTAAAGAGCGCAGAGAAAACGATCCCAAGCGCAGCGTCTCCATCGACCAGTCCCGTTTTTCGAATCGTCTGCACAATCCACACCATCAACAGCCCCGATAAACCGGCGCTGATAATCAGCCACGGAGATGTGCGATCCTGAAAGACCAAAAAAGCGATCAGTATTCCCGGCAGGACTGCATGGCTGAGCGCCTCGGCGATCATCGATTCGTGCTTGACCACCAAAAACACGCCACACAGCGAACAGACAACGGCTGTCAGAACGGCAATCGCAAGTGTCCAAAGGATTAACGTCATTGGTTACCTCCTGCGGCGACGACTTGGGCTGATTTCTCTAACTTGCGGCGTTTGATCATTCGCGCGATAAGGCCTCGTCTTGGTGCCGCGGTCAGTGACACCAAAAACAAAACGGTTGCCACCAACACGATTACCGGCCCAGTCGGAACGTTTGAGAAACTGGCGCTCAACACCGATCCCACTCCGCCGCAGACGGCTCCGAAAATCGAGGCCAATAAAACCATCGTACCCAAATGCCCCGTCCACTGACGGGCGCTGCTGGCGGGCGTGACCAATAAAGCAATCATCAAAACGACGCCGACCGATTGAATGCCGATCACGATTCCAACTACTAAGATTAACAACATCAGCGTATCGATCCAATGCGTTTTTAACCCCGTGCTCTGGGCAAATACAGGGTCAAATGTGAACAACTTAAACTCCTTCCACATCAGCAACATCACCAGGATGGATGACACACCCAAGACGCCAATCATCCAGAGGTCCGAATTTGTCATCGCGGCAGCCATGCCGAACAGGTAATCCTCCAGCCCACGTTTTCCCGGGATGTTGGGTGTGGCGCGTTGTGTCCATCGCAACAACAAAATTCCCGACCCAAAAAAAATGGCTAACATCACGCCCAAGGCACTGTCAGGCTTGAGCCGTGTTTGAGCCAGAATCCAGCGCGTTAGCATCAGCGAAGTAACCCCCGCCAGCAGCGCCCCCGGAATTAGAACGGTCAGTGACTTGCTGCCTTCACCCGTGATTAGGTAGCTGCCTAAAAAGAAAACCATGATTCCCAGCAACGACGAATGCGCGACCACGTCGCCGATCAGACTTTGCCGCCGCAGATATGCAAAGCACCCGATCGCGCCGCTGACCGCTCCAATACCCGCGGTGCCGAGGCAAACCGTACGCAGCGTGTGGTCGTTGAAGAAGTCAAGCATCATCAGCCTCGACTGGAAGCGTGGGGATGTTCGGCGGGGGGCTACTGGATGGATGTCGAAGTTGTACCGGAGGTTGCGCGAATCCGCAGTCGATGCCACAGTTCTTGATCGGACCGCCGTAAGTCTTATTCAACAGGTCGCTGGTAAACGCTGTTGCAACCGGCCCCGAAGAAATGATCTTTTTATTGACCAATGTGATCGCGTCAAAGTAGTCCATAATCGTCGTAAGATCATGGTGTACGACGACAATCGTTTTCCCTTCGTCGCGCAAATCTTTTAGCAAACGGATGATGGCTTTTTCGGTGGTCGCATCCACAGCGGCGAAGGGTTCGTCTAAGAAATAGATCGGCGCGTCTTGCACGTAGGCGCGTGCCAGAAACGCTCGTTGTTGTTGACCACCGGATAGTTCACCAATCTGCCGGTTGGCAAATCCGCGCATCTCAAAACGATCCAGCGCCGCAAGTGCATCATGTTTTTCTTTCGCCCCGGGCCGCCGAAACCAACCAAGCCGCCCGTACGTTCCCATTTTCACTAGGTCCAGCACGGTTGTGGGGAAATCCCAATCCACGCTAGTGCGCTGAGGAACGTAGCCAATCTGTTGCCGATGCGAACGAAACGGCTTGCCCAATACCTTGACCTCGCCTGCCAACGTTGGCACGACGCCTAAGACCGCTTTGAGCAACGTGCTTTTACCAGCTCCGTTGGGACCTACCACGCCCATCATCACACCTTGTTCAATGGTGAGATGAACGTTCCAAAGGACGGGCACCGAATCGTAAGCAACGGTCAGGCCTTTGATCGCGATAGCAGGATTCGCTTTGGGCATGGAAGTGTTAAAAAAATAGTGTGGCGTCAGTAGTTTGTGGCATCCGTCTCAGATCCGCAGGATCGTACGCAGCAGCCGCCCGGCGATAGCCCCCGGTCCTTCAGGCTGGCTATTTTAAGTTCTGGACGATGATGTTGACGTTGGATTTGAAGGCGCCCAAGAATTCGTTCTGAGGAGCCGTCTCACCAAGGTCATCGGAGTAAAGTTGTTGCTGTACAATTTTTACGTTCCAATCTTTTGCTTCGCAGGCTTCTTTGAGCGCGATGCTGACTTTGGGATTGGTGATGGCCTCTAAGAAAATGACGGGAATTTTTTTCTCAACGATCATGTCGGCGACCTTTTGCATTGTCTGAATATCGGCTTCGGCGTCGTTGCCGATTCCCAGCACGGCCAGCGTCTGCATATCGTAGACTTTTGCGAAGTAGTTAAAAGCATCGTGAGCACTGACAATGTAGCGCCGCTCTACGGGGATCGCGCGCAACTCACCGTCCGCCCATTGATGGGTTGCCTGAATCGACTGAACGTACTTTAGACTATTAGTTCGAAACAGTTCTTCATTCTTCGGCGAAATTTCGATCAGTTGCTCGGTTAGTCCCTGCACGCACGCTTCCCAACCCGGCAAGTGGTTCCAGATATGGGGATCAAAGGGAGCGTCGGGGTCTTGTTGGCCTTCTTCGGTCCAGTCCAATCGCGCTTCTTCGGGGAAGGCCGAGGACATTGCCCAAGCTTTGCTTGAGAACAAGTCGTGAAGATACTCGTGCAAACGAGCCTCCAGATGGAAGCCGTTGTAAAAAATCGCGTCGGCGTCCTTCATCGCTTGAATGTCGTTGGTGCTGGCGGAGAACGAGTGCGGGTCGACGCCGGGTCCGCAAAATAGCTTGATCGTGGATCCAGTGCCGGCAGTGATCGCAGCGAGCGCCGAATTGACTTGTCCGGTGGTCGCGATCAAGTTCA
>ENA-ORXT01000374-ORXT01000374.1-marine-metagenome-genome-assembly--contig:-NODE-374-length-73869-cov-33.415709_pt1 | contig 73869 bp, 69 predicted proteins | sample MGYA00237868_ERZ511482 | MGnify/ENA metagenome assembly ERZ511482 | reverse complement strand
GACAAGCTCGCGCCCGGCGAGCGGAGCGCATCGACCAGCAACCGCAACTTCGAAGGCCGCCAGGGCCGTGGCGGTCGCACCCATCTCGTGTCACCCCAGGTCGCCGCCGCGACCGCAATCCTCGGCCACGTCGCCACCCCAGGAGATCTCTAGTGGAAAAGGTACGTATTGTTCAGGGTCGTGCGGTTCCGCTTGAGCGCAACGACGTCGACACCGACCAGATCATCCCGAGCGACTGGCTGAAACAAGTCGAACGAACCGGCTTCGAAAAGGGTCTGTTCAGCGAGTGGCGCGACGACCCTGACTTCGTCATGAACAAGGAAGAACACGCAGGAGCAAACATCTTGCTGGCTGGCCCCAACTTCGGCACTGGCTCGTCGCGCGAGCACGCGGTGTGGGCCATCATGCAGTACGGCTTCGAAGCTGTGATCTCGCCTCGGTTCGGTCCGATCTTCGCCAACAACTCGACCAAAAACGGTCTGGTCTGCGTGCAGGTCGACCAAGAGATCGGCGACCAGATCATGGCCGCAGTCCAGGCCGACCCTGAGATCGAGATCGTGGTCGACGTCGAAAGGCTCAAGCTCGAAGTCCCCACGCTCGCCATCGATGTCGCGTTCGCTATGGACCCGCAGGTGCAGCACCGCTTCCTCGAAGGTCTCGATGACATCGGGCTCACGATGCAAAAAGGCGATGACATCTCATCGTTCGAGGCAAGCCGCCCGGCCTACATGCCCACCAGTAGCTGAGCCCAGGAGTCACAACCATGCCCCGTTGGATACGCAAGGTTGGCTGGACCGCAGCGTTCGTCGCGCTGGCCGCCAGGGCCTATAAAGGCCTCAGCAAGCTCGACGAGCCGCTCCCCCAAGACCAGCCCGCCCAGTGGCCACCACTCGCCTTCGAGCACTAGCCCACCCGACCCGACTCGGATGCGACGAATGTCGCACAAGGGCGAAGCCTGCGAAGCCCGGGGTTACCGCGTCGCGAGGAAGTGCAGCACGCCTCGGGCGGAGCTCAAGCGGTTTGCGGCTTGTGGCCAGATTCTCGACTGGGGGCCGTCGAGGACCTCGTCGGTGACCTCTTCGCCGCGGTGGGCTGGCAGGCAGTGCATAAAGATCGCATCGGGTGCGAGTTGCAGCATCTTGTTGGTGACTTGATAGCCCTCGAACTCGCGTAGCTTCTGCTCGCGAATGTCCTCTTCGCCCATGCTGATCCACGTGTCGTTGTAGATCACGTCGGATCCGGGCACGAGTTCTTCGACCCGGTCGCTCCACGCAAACTCGATGCCAGCCGCAGCGATACGGTCGGCATCGACATCGCTGAACTTCTGGCTGACCGGGGATACCACCCGCATCTCGCCGCCCAGCATGCCGACTGCAAGCGCTAGCGAACGGGTCACGTTGTTGGCGTCGCCGACATAGGTGACGACCTTGCCTTCGACCGTGCCGTACTCGGCCACGATGGTGAGCACGTCGGCGATGGCTTGCAATGGGTGTGCTTGGTCCGAAAGCAGATTGGCGATCGGCACCAAGTCGAGATCGACCCATTCTTCGAGCACATCGTGACCGTAGACACGGGCACAAATGATCTTGTGGTAACAAGCAAGCGTGTTGGCAACATCGCTGACCGACTCGCGTTTACCGAGGCTCACTTCGGCATCGGTTATGTACACCGGATGGCCGCCGAGCTGCACCACGGCCATCTCGGTCGAGTTGCGGGTGCGCGCCGACTGTTTGGCGAAGTAGCAAGCCACGCCGTGACCTTCGAGGGGCCGACCCAACTCGGCGACCGGGAGCTGCGCGTTGGCAACAATCAGCTTTAGCTCTTCGACCGAAAGGTCATCAACATCGAGAACGTGGCGCATGTGCGACCCCCTGGTGGTGCTGCGGATTCTCGAGGCGGGTGGTGACCGCCAGGCGGTCCGACCCCGACTCAGGAAACAGTGGAGGCTAGTTGGCGTTTACGGCAAACGGCACGTTTTCGCCTGCCAGGCCGAGGACAACCTGCTCGGCCACTTGCACGCCAGCTTTGAGCTGCGCTTCGGCAGTGCTGGCGCCGAGGTGGGGCGTGACGGTCACCTGCGGCAGCGAAAACAACGGTGATTCGGTCGTGGGCTCTGAGGCGAACACGTCGATGGCTGCGCCACCAACGTTGCCGTTGACGATGGCATCGGCCAGATCGGCTTCGTTGATGATGCCGCCCCGGGCAACGTTGATGATTCGCAGGCCGGGCTTGGATTTGGCGAGGAGGTCGGCGTCGATCAAATTCATGGTTTCCGGCGTGCGAGCCAGGTGCAGCGTGACAAAATCGCTGGAGCTCATGAGCGTGTCGAGGTCAACCAACTCGCAGCCGATCGAGGCGCCGTGTTCGGGAGCCACATAGGGGTCATACCCGAGGAGGTTCATGTCGAAGGCCTTGGCGCGGGCTGCAACGAGCGCGCCGATACGACCCAGCCCGATGATGCCGAGCGTCTTCTCGGCCAACTCGACACCGTTCCACTTGCTACGTTCCCACCGGCCCTCGACGAGCGCAGCGTGAGCCTGCGCAATATTGCGGGCTTGGGCCAACATCATGGCCAGCGTGTGCTCAGCGGCCGTAACCGCATTCGAGAATGGAGCGTTTGCAACTAGCACGTGGTGCGCAGTTGCCGCATCGACGTCGACATTGTCGAGGCCGATCCCAGCGCGACCAACAATCTTGAGGTCCGTGCCGGCAGCGATGAGTTCGGCGGTGACCGTCGTGGCCGAACGAATGATGATGGCGTGGGCACCTGGCACTGCGGCGATCAGCCCATCGGCATCGAGTCCGAGTTGCACATCGACCTCGTGACCTGCTTCGCGAAGCAGGTCGAGGCCTTTGTCGGAGATTTTTTCGGTTACGAGCACACGAGCCATAGCGCCGAATCTATTCGGCTGATGGCCGACTTCACCCCCGAGCGACCGTTGTCACGACACCCGATCCGATCTGTTCGCCCAGACAGAAGAGGCCGAAGGTCGAATACGGTCAGACCATGACGAACACGATCGTTCTTGGTGCCGGGCTCGCTGGGTTGTCGGCGGCCCGCCAGCTGAAGACGCATGGCCACGCCGTGCGACTTGTCGACAAAGGTCGTGGTGTTGGTGGCCGGCTTGCCACTCGCCGGGTCGGCGACGCTCGACTCGATCATGGCGCACAGTTCTTCACCACCCGAGGCGAGGACTTCAAGGCCGTGGTCGCCGACGCTGTCACCGCCGGAGCCGTCGCAGAGTGGTGTCGCGGGTTCGCGGAGCAAGACGGCTTCCCTCGCTATCGCGGAGCGACCGGCATGACGGATCTGGCGAAGTGGATGGCCGCCGGTCTTGACGTGCAGCTGGGAATCGAGGTCGCCCACGTCGAAACCTCTGGTGGACTCGTGCGGTTTCTGTCGTCCGACGACACGGTCATCGCCCAGGCCGGCCAGGCAATCGTCACTGCGCCAATCCCCCAAATGCTCAACTTGTTCGACACCGGCAACGTTGTTCTACCATCCGATCTCGATGAAGCACTCCGCTCCACGAGCTACTTCGCAACGCTTGCGCTGCTGGCAGTTGTCGACGGCGCTCACAAGGTCGCCGAACCCGGCGGCATGCAGTTCGAGACCGGACCGTTCACGTTTATTGCCGACAACGCTCGCAAGGGCATCTCGCCGGTCACTGCATTGACGTTTCATGCCGAACATGAGTACAGCCTGCGGCGCTTCGACGACGACGCCGATGAGGTACATGCCGAATTGTTGAAGATGGCAGCGCCATGGATTGGCGCCGCAAGGGTGGTCGACTCGCAGCTCAAGAAGTGGCGCTACGCCGGACCCGTGACCCCGCTGCCCGAAGCGACCTACCTGATCGACTCCAACGGTGCCCGGATTGCTCTTGCTGGCGACGCATTTGCAGGACCCAAGGTCGAAGGCGCTTTCAACTCCGGCCTCGCCGCCGCTCGTCAGTTTCTCTAGTCGCCAGAAGATCGGCAACACCGATCCGCTCTCTCCCTACAGCCAGTCGGCCGGATTTGCGTCGGCGAGCGAGTCAACACGCTGGGTTGCGTGATCGAAGTCCATCGTGCGGGTGATCGGGCCCGGTACCGCAAGGCAGCGCATCCCTGCCGCGATGGCAGCGCTCACTCCATGGGTCGAGTCCTCGATGGCCACCGCCGACGAAGGATCGACGTCTAGCTCTCTGCATGCGGTGAGGTAGACCGTTGGGTCGGGCTTACCAGCGATGCCTGGATCGGCGCAGCTGACGGCACCGAAGCGGCCATCGAGCCCGAGCCGCTCAAGGTGGGGACGAACCCACCGTGACGGCGAGCTCGAAGCCACTGCCAATGGCACGCCAGCGGTCTCAACAGCATCGATCCATTCGCAAACGCCGTTGCGAATTGGCTGGGCGGCGACCATCTCATCACGCAGTGCGTTTCGGCGACGTTCGAGGTCGCCCGACAACGCCTCGACGCCGAGCTGGGCGCACAAGAGTGCACGCACATCAAGACCTGAACCGTCGGACTTGCCAATGTCTCGCAGCCAGGTCATCAGCGGGATTGGTTCGGCCCCAGCTCTTCGAAAGGTTTCGGCCCACGACTCATAGACCGGAGTCTCGGTATCGACGATCGTGCCGTCGAAGTCAAAGACCACACCGCTCGTTCGCATTTCCGTCGCAGTCAAGACAGTTCAAGCTCCGGCAGATCGCCCGCAGGTTCGATGCCGAGAATCTGACAGAAGAACGACAACTCAGACTCGAGGGCAGTCACGATTGTCTCGGCGTCTCGGAACCCATGAGCGACACCGGGAAAGACCAAGTAGGCATGCGGCACGCCGTTGGCGGCGAGTGCCGCAATAACTGCGTCGCTCTGACTCTTGGGCACAACCGGGTCGGCATCGCCCTGCAGCACAATCATTGGAGTCTCGAGTGCCTCGGTGCGATTGATCGGTGATCGGGCCGCGTAGATTGCTTCGCCTTCGGGCCACGGCGCCACCAGACGATCGCAGTAGCGGGCTTCGAACTTGTGCGTGTCTTGCGCTAGTGCACTGAGGTCGGCCACGCCATAGCGCGACGCTCCCGCTGCGAACACATCGCTGTCGGCCAGCGCTCCAAGCACGGTGAGCCCGCCAGCACTACCGCCCTTGATCACGATTCGGTCAGCGTCGACCATGCCTGCATCACCCAGATACAGCGCAGCCGCGACACAGTCGTCGACATCGGCGACGCCCCAGCGGTCATTCAGCGAATGACGGTAGGTGCGGCCGTAACCGGTGCTTCCTCGGTAGTCGACGTCGACCACTGCGAAACCTCGGCTCGTCCAGTATCGATGACTCAGCTGCAGCTCGGTACGAGCACGGGCGGTCGGACCACCGTGGGCGAGCACGAGCAATGGCGGCAGCTCTTGGGGGTCGGTGAGCTGGGCCGGGTGTGCCGGCGGATACAACCATCCGTGGGCTTCTTCGCCGTCGGTTGTCGGAAACACGATGTGTTCTGGCGCCGGGAAGAAGGCCGGGTCGATACCGAGATCCCGAGCGGGGCGCAGCACCTGGGGTTCAGAGCCAGGAGTCCAGTGAATCAGTTCCGGCTCGCCGTGATGGCGCGCTCCAATAAAGACCACGCCGTCGCCGTGACGAGCCAGTCCAGAGACCGCGGACCAGTCCGCACGCACCTCGCCTGTCGCCAGTGATCTAATAGTGTCGCCTCCCGGATCGGTGCAGGCGACCACGGGTTGCCCATCGATCTCGACCCAACGAGATATGCCAAACACCCAGCCGGGTGTGGCGATCTCAAACGAGCCTTCGACGACGGCAACCGGCTCCATGTCGGGGTCGCCGAATTGGTACAGGTTCCACCATTCGTGATGATCGCTCACTGCCCAGAGCCGGCCATTAGAGGTGAAGCCTGGAAGCACAACGGCAGCAGGCTCGTGGTGACCTCCGACCTGTCGGGCTTCGGCGACATTGCTTTGGGCGAAGTTGGCTCGCCACAACTCGGTTGCATCCCACGGCATGTTGGGATGGTTCCATTGCACCCACGCCAGCTGGGATCCATCGTCGGACAATCGAGGCGAGCTATAGAAGTCTGCGCCCGAGGCAAGCACCTTGATTGTTTCCGAACCGTCGCCAGCTATCGCAACAAGATCGTTGACCGGCTCGTCGGTGTCGTTCAGATGCTGCTCTCGCACACACACGAACCAGGCTTTGTCGAGCGTCGGTCTGCCATCGGCGAAACGCATGCCTCGGACCTGGGAGGGTTCGGCGGTCAACAGCACAACGCTGCCATCGGGATCCTGGCGGCGCAATCGCTGGTCGCCGTCATCGACATACCACAGCGTTTCTTGGGCAACCCACCATGCGCCGCCGCCGTATTCGTGAACGCGAGTCCGCACGTTGGCATCGGCGGCCGTCATTTCGACGATGTCGCCGTCGCGCCATCGCATGAGCGCAACCCGCCCACCTTCGTCCGGGCGCGACTCGTTGAACCAGACGTCGTCGCCGTCGACCACGACCTCGCTAAGCCCAGCCGCGCCCACCACAAGGTCACGAGCCTCAATCGGCGACGTCCACGAGCCGTATTTCCATTCGTCTTCGGCTACTTCGGACATTTGTCAGACCCCCTTCGAGTCATCGTCGCCGGCACTCGTCCCTCGCACCTGCGGCACACAGTATTTCCGTTCGCCTTCGGCTACTCCGCAAACCGAAGGGTTCGCTCATTCGATGGTCTAGTCGCGGCCGAGGAGGTCGCCCATACGGGTTACACCTTCGATGAGATCTTCGTCGGAGAGCGCATAGGACATGCGGCCGTATCCCGGCGCGGAGAATGCCTCGCCCGGCACGATCGCCACATTGATCTTCTCGAGGAAAAGGTCAGCAAGCTCTGCGGTCGTTGTTGGAGTCACGCCGTCGATCTCGCGGCCAAGCACATCATGGAACGACGGGAACGCATAGAACGCACCTTCGGGATTAATGCAGCTCACCCCGGTGATCTCGTTGAGCATCGTGTAAATCGTCTGGCGGCGACGATCGAAAGCGGCGTGCATCTCGTAGACCGGCTCAAGTGGTCCGCTGACGGCAGCCAAAGCCGCGGCCTGCGCAACGTTGCAGACATTCGACGTTTGATGAGATTGCAACGTCGACGCCGCCTTGGCCAGTGCGGGCGGGCCGATGATCCAGCCAACCCGCCACCCGGTCATGGCATAAGTCTTGGCGACGCCGTTCAAGATAATGCAGTGATCGGCAAGTTCGGGCACCAGCACCGGCATCGAGTGATGCTCGACTTCGCCGTAGACCAAGTGCTCATAGATCTCATCGCACAACACCCAGATGCCATGCTTGACCGCCCATCGGCCAATGGCCTCGATCTCTTCTTTGCGGTAGACCGCGCCCGTTGGATTCGAAGGCGACACGAACATGAGCGCCTTGGTGTTCTTGGTGCGCGCCGCTTCGAGCTGTTCGACGCTGACCTTAAAGCCGGTCTCGGCCGATGTCTGCAGTTCGACTGGCGTGGCGCCAGCCAGCCGAACCGGTTCGGGATAGGTCGTCCAGTACGGAGCAGGCAACAACATCTCGTCGCCCGGGTTCAGCAGTGCAGCCAGCGCGTTGTAAACGGCTTGTTTCCCGCCGTTGGTCACCACAACCTGCTCGGCGCTCACTTCGTAGCCGGAATCGCGTTTGGTCTTGTCGGCGATTGCTTGGCGCAGCGCCGGCTGGCCGGGGGTCGGCGAGTACTTGTGGTTCGCAGCAACGGTGCACGCGGCAACGGCGGCTTCAACAATATGAGGGGGCGTGGGGAAGTCTGGTTCGCCGGCACCGAACCCGATTACAGGCTTGCCCTCGGCCTTGAGTGCCTTGGCCTTGGCGCTGACGGCAAGAGTGGCTGACGGGGCGATGGCGCCAACACGGCGCGAGAGTTCAGAAGTCACTCCGTGAGTGTGTCAGCGTTCAACTCAAAGAGCCAACGTTTAACCCCGAGAGAGTTTGCGCAACAAGCCGTTGTGACAGATCGGCAGGGCTAAGCCGAGCAAGAGGCGACGGTTCGCTGGCAGACTTCTTGGCGTGAGTGACTCCGCGCCAGATATCGCCATTCCTACCAACATGCTGCCAGCCGATGGCCGATTCGGCTCAGGGCCCAGCAAGGTTCGGACCGAAGCCCTCGATGCGCTGGCCGCCACCGGCATGACCTTCATGGGCACCAGCCACCGCAAAGCCGCCGTCAAAGACATCGTTTTGCGCATGCAGGACGGCATGCGTTCACTGTTCTCGCTGCCGTCTGATTGGGATGTCATCATCGGCAACGGCGGAGCAACCGTGTTGTGGGATGCCCTTACGTTTGGGTTCATCGACCAGAAAAGCCAGCACCTGTCGTTCGGCGAGTTCGGCTCCAAGTTCACCAAGGCGTCGCAGCAGGCGCCGCACCTGAGCGATCCAATGGTGATCGAATCCGAAGTTGGCACCCACCCCAACCTGGTCGCCGACGAGTCCATCGACACCTACTGTTTCACTCACAACGAGACCTCGACCGGTGTGGCAATGGACATTGTTCGCCCACCAGGCGCGCACGGCCTCATGTGTGTCGACGCGACCTCGGCCGCTGGTGGCCTCCGCTGGTCAACCAGCGAAGCTGACCTGTACTACTTCTCGCCCCAAAAGTGCTTTGCGAGCGACGGCGGGCTCTACATCGCGCTGGCGTCTCCCGCTGCGAGCGCCCGCATCGAGCAGATCGCAGCAAGCGGCCGCTGGGTCCCCACCAGCCTGAGCTTGCAGACGGCGCTCGACAACTCTCGCAAGAAGCAGACCTACAACACACCGGCACTCGCCACCGTCTTCATGACCATGCATATGGTCGAATGGCTCAACGAAAACGGCGGCCTCGAGTTCGCCGCTGGTCGAAGCGACGAGTCGTCGGCTCACCTTTATGCATGGGCCGACGCGCATGAGCTAGCGACACCATTCGTGAGCGACCCTGCAATGCGCAGCAATGTTGTGGCCACCATCGACTTCGACGACTCGGTCGAGGCCACGACCGTTGCCGCCGTGCTGGCAGCGAACGGCATCGTGGGCACCGACAGCTATCGCAAGCTGGGTCGCAACCAGCTCCGGTTGGCCGCGTTTCCGGCTATCGAGCCCGATGACATACGTGCGCTGACCCAATGCATCGATTTCGTACTCGGCGAAATGGCCTAGACAAACTGTGCCTCAGCTCAGCACTGCCGGAAGGTTGCTCATTGCTACGCCAGCGATCGGCGACGGCAACTTCGAGCAATCGGTGATCTACATGCTCCACCACGACGAAGGCGGAGCGCTCGGCGTCATCATCAACAAGCCAAGCGAGATCGACGGTCGCGAGCTACTCCCGAGGTGGGGTGATCTCACCGTTGACCCGCAGGTCGTATTCACCGGCGGGCCGGTCGAGACCAACGGGTTCATCGGGGTCGGCCGGGGCGTCGGCGAGCAACCGGAAACCACCATCAAGGTCGACGGCACAGACCTCGTCACGGTCGACCTCGAGTCGGACCCCGCGTTGACCGCGGCCCATATCGACCGGCTGCGGCTGTTCCGTGGCTATTCCGGCTGGGGCGCACATCAGCTCGACACCGAACTCGCGGCGGGCTCTTGGTTCACGGTGGCGTCCACGCCTGCAGACATGTGGACAACTGACCCCGGCACACTGTACGAGCGGGTGCTGTTGCGCCAAGCGGGCGAAATGCGCTGGTTTGCCAACGCGCCCCTCGACCCAACCCAGAACTGAACGCGTAGTTCTGATCCGCAACCGGTTTGCGACGACGGTTGGCTACAAGCTGAAGTCGACCGGACCCTCGCCGATCGGCTCCGGGCCGGTTGCGAGGTGCACGATGCCGTCGCTCTCCGGTACACCCGGTTCGTCGCTCGTTGTCCAGTGCACAAACACTGGTGCCTCGTGCCGCAGAAGGTCGAGCCATACGGCGTAGTCCTCAGCTGGCAGATGGGCGCGTACGCTGTCGGCGCCTCCCAACGTGTTGAACCCAGCCTCTTGGGTGCCAAAGCGATCCGCGAAGTAGATCTCGCTCCGGGTCTCGGGGGCATCTTGAGGTCCTTCCAGCAACGAGTGTGAAAGCACCAGCAGTCGATCAGACCCAAGAGGTCCCAGTCGTCCAACGTGGGCGGTATAGCTCGAAATTTGTGCGCTAGGCATGGTTTCTCCCGGAAGCGGTAGCCGACAGAGGCTAATCACATCTGAGCGCACGAACCAGTGGACGACGCAAATTGATCTGTCCGCACGCACCAAGTCGAGCCCACAGCTCTTGATTCTGCGCCCTGCACAGTGCGCGCGCTCGTTGTCCAGTACCGTGCCCAGGTGCGTACGCGTCTTGGCTGTTTCTTCGCTCTCTGCATGCTGGTTGTGTCGTGTACGGCCTCGACGGAGATGGCGTCAGAGGCGACCTCTGATGGCGAGACCTTCGCCACCGAGGCCCCCACCCAGGAACTCCCCAGCGATGAGCTGTACACATCGATCGAGAACTCGATCGTCTACGTGTTGTCGCCCGACGATCAATCATCGGGCAGCGGGATTGTGATCGATGGTGGCTGGATTCTGACCAACGCCCACGTGGTCGATCGCCACGAGACCGTGCGCATTGGTCGCAGCGACGGCGAAGACCTTGGCCTGCATCCTGTGCACTCCGTCGACTGGATATTCGACTTGGCGCTTGTTGGGCCGCTCGACGACGCTTCGCTCGAACCAATGCTGCGAGGCGACTCTGCCGACCTGTCACTCGGCAGTCGGGTCCTGCTCGTTGGTTTCCCTGACGAAGGTACGGTTGCGCCGACGCCGACCCTGACCGAAGGCATCGTCAGTCGGCGCCGTGCGTTTGCCCTCGGCGACTACTCGTTCTTGCAGGTCGATGCAACGATCGCTCCTGGGCAAAGCGGTGGCGCGCTAGTCAACGGTCGCGGTGAGCTCGTCGGCATGAGCGGACTCGAGTTCGGCCAGGGCGAATTCGGAATGGCGTTTGCATCGGCCGAAATGTTCCCTCGAATCGACAACATGGTGGCCGAGCCCGGGGTCAGGCTGCCGTCGGGACCCGGCGAAGCAGAGTTGGTCGACAGCGTTGGTCAACTGCGCAACTACAGCTTCATCATCGAGGTCGATCAATCGGGTCTTCTCGAACTTGAGGCTGCAAGCGAGGCCGACATCTGGGTCGACGTCCAGAGTTTGGGCGGCATCACGCTCGGTCAACTGACCGAATCGGTCGATCCATTTCGAGCGCTCGGTGTCGACAACAGGTTCTTCTTCAACGAGACAGATGTTGCGGGCGAAAGTGTCTCCATCGATGTTGATCCAGGCTCATACCAAGTCTTGATCGGGACCCTTTCCGTCTCCCCGGTCGAGGTCTCGATCACATCGCCGAATCCGCTTCACGCGTTCGCCGACGTCGAAGAAGGAGCTGAGCTCGATCCAAACGTTCTGACCGAAGGCAACTTCGATTGGGTTCGCGACACCGACACGTGGCAGCTCGAACTGACAGCTGGCCAGCAGGTCTCCATCGTGGCCGACGGCATCGCCGACACCGTGCTGGTGGTCCGCCTTGACGACGAGGTGATCGGAACCAGCGACGACGAAGGCCTCGGCGTGTTCGGCACCGGCTCTCAGATCGAATTCGTCACCGAGGTCGCAGGTTCATACCAGGTCGAGGTCGGCACCTACGACACAACTCGTTGGGGCTACCTGATCGAGGCAACTGTCACCAGCTGAATCGAGCCGCGGCCGTGGCGCTGCGCTTGGCTCTGCACCGCCGCTGGTGAGGTGGTGTCTGGCCCCCGCCTCACGAAGCGGCGGAGTGGCTGATTGCGATGGCTCTTGGCCCCTGAGCTACATTTCACCTGTACGTCATCGATTTGTTAGAGGAGTGCGTGTGGAACTGCGACCCGGTCTGAAGTTGAGCAGCGCGGTTTGTTCGACCGAGGTAATTGTTGTTGCCGGTACCGGCGAGGTCGATCTGACCTGTGGCGGCGTAGCCATGGTCGAGGCCGGCGCCGAAGCAGGCGATGCAACTGCGGTCGAGGGCTTAACCGAAGGGTCGATGCTCGGCAAGCGGTACTGCGACGACGACGGCACCGTCGAAGTTCTTTGTACCAAGCCAGGCGACGGCTCGGTCGGCGTTGGGTCGACTGCCCTTGGTCTGAAAGAGGCGAAGCCTCTGCCCGCCTCTGACTAATACCAGAACGGTCGTTTCATCGTGAACATCTTGATGCTGCTCGACATGGCCGTGAGTGGATTCGGTGACCGAACTGCGATCGGGTCGGTGGGGTCCGGCCTGACCTATGCCGACTTACTCGATCGGGCGTCGCGTGCTGGCAAGTCTTTCGCTTCGGCCGAGAGCGAGCGAGTCTCGTTCCTCGACATCAGTTCGCCTGCGCTGCCAGTGGCCTTGTTCGGCGCCGCCTATGCCGGCCAACCATTCGTGCCTCTTAACTACCGATTGGCCGACGACGACCTGATAAAGCTCGCCGAACGCACTGCACCCGCCTCGCTCGTGGCGGGCAGTGACCAGCATGGGCGAATTGCCGGAACCGCTGGTTTGGTGGTGATCGAGCGCGATGCGTTCTTGTCCAACGCGGCCGCTGGCGATCCGCTCGAGCCATCGTCGTGGCCCATGGATCCCGACGACATTGCAGTGCTGCTTTACACCAGCGGCACGACCGGCGCCCCAAAGGCCGCCGTGCTGCGACACAAGAATCTCGTCGGCTACATCCTCGGTTCGGTCGAGTTCATGGGCGCGGGCGAAGACGAAGCGACATTGGTGTCGGTGCCGCCGTATCACATTGCAGGCCTGGCAGCGATCCTGAGTTCGGTCTATGCCGGGCGCCGGGTCGTGCAGCTGGCGAACTTCGATGCCGACACGTGGATCGACATGGTTGCCGCCGAGGGCGTGACCCACGCCATGGTCGTGCCCACCATGCTGGCTCGCATCGTCGAACGATTGACCGAGCGTCAGCTCCGACTGCCCTCGCTGCGAGCGCTGAGCTACGGCGGCGGCCGCATGCCACTCCCGGTCATCGACCAGGCCCTCACTCTGTTTCCCGAGACACGGTTCGTCAACGCCTATGGCCTCACCGAAACCAGCTCGACAATTTCGCTGCTCGGACCCGACGATCATCGCGCCGCTCACTCGAGCGATGACCCGGCTATTCGCCGGCGGCTGACGTCGGTTGGGCAGCCGTTGCCAACGCTCGAGGTCTCGATTCGCGACGACGAAGGCGATCCGGTCGAGACCGGAACACCGGGCGAAGTCTGGGTTCGCGGCGAACAGGTCGCAGGCGAGTACCTGCAGCAAGGCTCCAAGCTCACCGCCGAAGGTTGGTTTCCGACCAACGACGGCGGCGAACTGGACACCGACGGCTACCTCTACGTCACGGGCCGTCTCGACGATGTCATCGTTCGCGGCGGCGAGAATATCTCGCCGGGCGAGATCGAAGACGTTCTGCTAACCCATCCAGGCGTGAGCGATGCCGCAGTCATCGGCGTCCCGAGCGATCAATGGGGCGAAACCATCGGCGCCGTGATTGTTGGATCGGCAACTGCCGAGGAACTCAAAACCCATGTCGCCGACCGGCTGCGCACGTCTCGGGCTCCTGACACGATCGCGTACCGCGACGAACTGCCCTACAACGACACCGGCAAGCTGCTGCGGCGCATCCTGCGAGCTGAGCTCTCCGAATCTGGGGACTGAGCTTTGCTCAGCACCGCCCGTTGATCAGCCCGCTCGCGGCGCTCGAACAAGCACGACGGTGGTCGACGATCAGTGATCTCGGTGGCAGTGATCTGCCGGTCATGGTTGTCGATCTGCGCCGACTCGCTCGCTCGTTTCGCGCTGGCAGCCAAGACGCCACTCTCGCCAGGCTCCTAGTCAACATGCCGTGGGTCAACGTCGCGGTTGTCGACGACGATCTCGATCCGACCTTCGCGCCGTTGGCCGATTCCTTCGATGTCCTCATCGGTGACGGAACCAGATCTCAAGCTGCCGTCGATGTGACCGATGTGAATTCAACCATCGCCGAACTCGAACGGGCGATTGCGGCCAGTCCCCTGGCGTCAGTTGCCCTGGCACAGCTACTGCGGACGAGTCACGACCTGCCGATCGGCAAGGCGCTGCATGCTGAATCGCTCACGTATGCAGTACTTCAGACCGGAGCCACGTACCAGCGCTGGTTGGGGGCCCGTGCGCCTCAATCTGACGCAGACGCAGACATCAGTCCGGAGGTTGCCGTAGCGACAGAGTTGACCGGGTCGCTGTTGACCATCACGCTGCAACGACCAGCCAAACGCAACGCGCTCAACGTTGTAATGCGTGATCAACTCACCCAAGCGCTCGAACTCGTGGACCTCGACCCGGGCATCGACGGTGCAGTTCTGCGTGGGGCTGGCGACAATTTCTGCGCTGGCGGCGATCTCGACGAATTTGGGTCAACGCCGTCCCCGGCAGTCGGTCACCACGTGCGGCTGATGCGTAGCCTACCCGCGCTTATGCATCGAGTCTCCAGCCGGGTTCGGGTGCACGCTCATGGCGCTTGTGTCGGCGCAGGGATCGAGCTGCCTGCATTCGCGGCGACGATCGTTGCGCATCCCGACGCAACGTTCTGTCTGCCTGAGATTGGCTTTGGGCTGGTACCTGGCGCGGGCGGAACCGTGAGCGTGACCCGCCGCTGTGGGCGTCATCGCACCGCATGGCTCGCACTCACTGGCGCCACAATCTCGGCCGAGCATGCCTTGCGTTGGCAACTCGTCGACCGAATCGACGCCACCGTCTTCTAGCCATACGACTGCGGTGCGGTGATCTCCACCTCGCGGCCGAGCGCTACTACCCGCGTGCACCGCGGGGTCAGACCCAGGTGTGCACGCGTGCACCGCTGGGTCTGACCCCGAGGTGCACGTGCTGAGGAATAGTCAAATTCGAAGGTCTCGCCCTCTAGAAGGTCCAGGTGTTCAGGAGCTCGACGCCACGTTCAACGGTGTCGGTGCCGCCGCAGAAGGAGAAGCGCACATACTTCTCGCCGTTGTAGGGATCGAAGTCGGTGCCAGGTGTTGCGGCAACACCAATCCGAGCGAGCCAGTCGGCGCACAATTTGGTGCTGCTGTCGGCCACATGTGAGATGTCGGCGTAGACATAGAACGCTCCTTCGGCCGGTGCAAGCCGGTTGAGTCCGGCCGATCGCAGCCCGTCGAGCATGATCTGACGGTTGTGCCCGTAGCGCACCAGATGGCCCTGTAGCTCTTCGTGACAGTCGAAAGCTGCGACGCCGGCGATCTGCGAAAGGGTCTGCGGGCCAAGCAGCAGGTTTGCGGCGAAGCGCACCACTGGCTGCACAAAGTTCTCGGGCACCACCAGCCAGCCCAGTCGCCAGCCCGTCATCGAGAAGTATTTCGAGAAGCTGTTCACTACCAGCACGTCGTCGTGGTGGCTCAGCACCGTTGAGGCCGGTTGCCCATAGGTGAGGCCGTGATAGATCTCGTCGGAGACCACCGTGATATTGCGAGATGCGCACCACGCCGTAATCTGAGCAAGTGAAACCGCATCGAGCATCGTGCCGGTTGGATTCGATGGGCTCGTGAGCACTAGCCCCTTGAGCGGAGCTTCTGCATGGGCCGCTTCGAGCATGGAGACCGTGGGTTGGAAGTTGTCTGCCAGCGTGGTCATCAGCGGCACCACCTGCGCGCCGAGCGCATCGAGCGCGTTGCGGTAACACGGGTAGCCGGGGATGGCGAGCGCAACCCGGTCGCCGATATCGAATGCGGCCAGAAAGGCAAGCGTGAAACCGCCCGATGCACCAACGGTCACCACGACTCGATGCGGGTCGAGGTCAAGGCCGTGCCAATCCTGATAGTGCGCTGCAATTGCCTGACGTAGTTCAGGTACACCGTGGGTACTGGCATAGCCGAGCCGGTCGTTATCGAGCACGTGGTGCGCTCGTTCGATCACACCCGCAGGGGCTGCGGTCAGCGGTTGGCCCACTTCGAGCCGTACGACCTCGGCACCAGTTGCAGCGCGCCGTTCGGCGGCCTCAAAGACCTCCATGACACGGAACGGAGCGATTTTCGAACGCGACGAGGGCTGTAAGGACACTTCCGGCTGGGTTGATGTGGCGGGCTGAATTGACACTTGTCGCGGTCCTCCGTGCAGCTATTTGCGGCGACGTTTGTTGCGCCGGCTGGTCGACGGCGCTCGTTGACGTCGTTCGATATCGACAGCCTGCTCGGCCAGCTCTTGCCACAGCAGCTGATAACGAGCCAGCCGTATCGCCTGGATTTCGTTCGCCTCGACCGCAGCTCGCACGGCACATTGCGGCTCCTGGCGATGGGTGCAATCGCGGAACTTGCATTCGGCTGCCAGCGCGGCGATGTCGGCAAAAACTTCGTCGAGAGCAATATCGGCGGCCCACAAACCAATGGCTCGGATACCAGGTGTATCGATGACGACGCCGCCCGACGGCAGCTCGACCAACTCTCGGGTCGTCGTGGTGTGGCGCCCTCGACGATCGCCCTCGCGCACCTCGGCTGTCTCGGCCACCGTCTCGCCAACAATGGCGTTTACCAACGTGGACTTCCCAACGCCTGATGGGCCAATGAACACAAGCGTCTCACCGACGCCGATCATGTCGCTCAAGGCTTCGATGCCGGTGCCGTCGACTGCGCTTGTGACGAGGACCGGGGCGACTGTTTCGAGCCATGCATATTCGTCGGCGACCTTGCCGAGATCGTTCTTCGTCAACACGATCACCGGTTCAGCACCGCTATCGATCGCCAACACGAGAAAGCGTTCAATGCGAGCATCGTTTGCCGCCTGATCGAGTCCGTGCACAACCGCGACCCGGTCGATGTTGGCGACGATGACCTGATCGCTGACCTGTTCGGCTGGATCACGCCGAACCATGGTCGTGCGTCGAGGCAGCACCAGCGCAACATACACACGCCCTTCGTCGTCGGGAGCGATTGCGACCCAGTCACCGGTGACGGGCGCGGTGTCGGATTGGGCTCGTTGCGAGCCGCTCTCGACCCGAATCTCGCCGTCCTCGACCAGCACATCGACTTCGCCCCGATCGACGCGTACTACTCGACCGATTTGTGCGTCGTCTTGTCGTGCGCTTTGGGCCACGAAGTCAGCAAAGGCGCGGGCCGTTTCGGGCCGAAGACCGAGTGATTGCAACCGAGACACGCCATGAGAGTACGTCACTTCGGCGACTAGCCACACGGCGAGTTAACGACTTGTTTCGTTGGCGCGCGCATTGATCGCTCAACCGGGCGGCGATACTGGGAGCACGAGGCGACAACGATGACTGACTACTTCGAAAATCTAGACGAACAAGCTGCGGCGGACCCGACCGAGGCGGTCGACTCATCGACCGACCCCATCAATCGTCAGGCACCCCCGATCAGCAGAGCCACCGCAGCCACGCTGGGCGCGCTCGCAGCAGGCGTTGCCCTCGGCGTAAGCGAAGTCTTGTCAGGTATCTCCAACAAGATCCCGTCGCTGATCATTCGAGTCGGCGACGTGATCGTGGGCAGGGTGCCCGGCTCGATCATGCGGTGGAGTACGTCAACGCTGGGGAGCGACGGAAAGCCGGGGCTTATCCTCGGCATCACCGCCATCAGCCTTCTGGTGGGTGCCGTCACCGGCATCGCTGCCGCCAAAAACTTCCGCAACGGCATCATCGTGTTTGCGCTCTTTGGGGTCGTTGGCGGTCTCGCTGCTGCCAGCGACCCAACCCGCCCCGCAGGTTGGGCCTGGTTTGCGGCACTGCTCGCTGCTACGTGCGGTCTCATCACGCTTCGCTTTCTGCTCATCGCAGCCAGGAATCTGTTCTCGAACACCCACGAACTCGGCGAAAGAAGATCGACTCGGCGAGGCTTCCTCGGTGCTGCTTCAGCCGCTGCCGCCGTCGGTGTGGTCGCCCCGGTCCTGGGCCGATCGCTTCGAGCCCGCCAAAGCGCCGAAGTCGAAGGCGGTCGCGAGGACGTCGCAGCGGCGCTTGAGTCGATCGACACACCAACCGTCGAAGCCGGGTCGACCGGCACGGTCGAGACATCGTCGTCGGCCATGCCTCAGCTGGACTCGTTCGACGACATCGACGGCATCGCGACTTTGATCTCGCCCAACGACAATTTCTATCGCATCGACTCTGCGCTCTCGATCCCTCGCATCGATGTCGATACCTGGTCCATGAAGATCACCGGCATGGTCGACAACGAGATCGAGTTCACCTTCGACGATCTGCTCGCCATGGAACCAATCGAAGAGTTCGTCACGCTGTCCTGCGTATCGAACCGAGTGGGCGGTGACTTGGTTGGTAACGCCCGTTGGCTCGGCGTGCCGATTAAGAAGCTGTTGGACATGGCTGGGGTCCAGCCAGGTGCCACCCAGATCGTTGGCCGCTCCGTCGATGGATGGACCGGCGGATTCCCCACCGAATACCTCGATGACCCTGATCGAGTGGCACTGGTTGCCGTCGCCATGAACGGGGAACCCCTTCCAACGCAGCACGGTTTCCCGGTTCGACTTGTGGTTGCTGGCCTCTACGGCTACGTGTCGGCCACCAAATGGCTCAAAGAAATCGAACTCACGACACTCGAAGACTTCGACGGCTACTGGATAACCCGTGGGTGGTCCAAACTCGGTCCGATCAAGACCCAATCTCGGATAGATGTGCCCAATGCGAATGCTCGACTCGTGTCGGGCGATCAGCCAATCGCAGGGGTTGCCTGGGCCCCCGACCGCGGCATCACCAAAGTAGAAGTACTCGTCAACGACATCGTCGACGGCGAAGAAGTCGAAGGCAATGCCACCTGGATCGAAGCCGAACTCACCGACGACATCAGCAACAACTCATGGCGGCAATGGATGGTTCCGTGGACTGCCACAGTCGGCGACCACGTCATCCGGGTGCGGGCAACAGACAGCGAAGGCGACACCCAAACCTCGGTCCGTACCGACGTGGCGCCCGACGGCGCGAGTGGCTGGCACACCATCGCAGTCCGGGTTGCTTGACCTCGTCAACACCCAAAGCGCAGTGTTTTCGTGGGATGTGTCACATTCACCCCCAAGTCCACCGATCGTGAAAGCGCAGTAGATATGGTTTAGCGCCGACGTTCCGCCCCCAATGGGGAAGACACCAACGACCTTCTGGGTTGCAGTTGGGTGCTTCCACCGATAGGCGGAATCACCGAACAAGCACGGAGCAAACATATGGCAAGTCGACGCGGAGATACATTCGATAAACGGCAGCGGGAACGCCGACGCCAAGAGAAAAATGCTGACAAGCGCGCCAAGCGCCAAGGCACCGTCAATGCCAACGGGCCCTTGGTCGCCACGGTCACCGAAGAGAAGCCAGCGCCGAGCAACCTCGACACGATGATCGAGGACTTCACCCCCAAGACCTCAGAGCACCGCCAACTGCTCGAAAAGTTCGGCATGATCAAAGAGCACAAGAAAGCCGGCGGTATCGACAACGACACCTTCGAACTGCTGCGCATGGAAATTTTCGAAGATCTCGGCCTCGAGCCATAACGCCTGACCCATACGCCCGACGAGACCCGGAGCGATTGTCACCGTGGTGACAAGCGCTGCGGTTCTTTGCTTTTTGCGGGCAACCGTGCCGCTATGCGGCAGCAGCGCTAGCGGCTGTTGTGCTGGATCAGAGACCGGCGGACTAGGTCAGCGGTAATTAACATATCTTTCGTCATGACGGGCCTCGACGTCGAAACCAGGCTCGGCAGCGGTGGCGGCTCACCCGCCAGAACCGCGATGCCTGCTGCGATGTGGTTTTCGATCGTGAGCTGATCCTCGGCCCCGATCATTTCGTCCGGGTCCTGCGCAAGGCGGTTGCGCAGTGCCGCACACCATCGGGTGAGTTCGTCGAATGGGTCCACAGGTGACTCAGCCATGGCGCTCAGAGTACCGTTGAGAGGTGCCTGAGTATCCCGACGTCATCGTGTACCTCGAAGCGCTCGAGCGTCACGTCGTCAACCAGCCAATCAAGAAGATCAGAGTCAAAGGCATTTCGGTGCTGAAGTCCTATGACCCGCCGATCAATCAGCTCGAAGGTATGGCGGCAACCGGCACACGTCGCCTTGGAAAACGGCTGATCCTGACATTTGACGACGAGCTTTTTCTTGTGATCCATCTGATGGTCGCGGGCCGGCTGTACTGGCGCAAGGCTGATGCTAAGGGCAACAAGAACATGCTGGCGTCGTTCGAATTCGAACACGGCCAGTTGCAGTTGACCGAAGCAGCATCGAAGAAACGTGCGGCCATATGGCTGGTTCGGGGCGAAGAGCAACTGCTCGAGGATCACGACCGTGGCGGGCTCGAGCCGCTCGAGATCGACCTGGCCACATTCGCCGAACGGCTGACAGCCCAGAACCGTACCCTGAAGCGAGCGCTCACCATGCCTGCCATTTTCAGCGGGATCGGCAATGCCTACAGCGACGAGATACTGCTTCACGCGAAACTCACACCGGTTCGGCGCACTAGTCAGCTGAGCGACCAAGAGATCCAGCGCTTGTATCACTGCACCCAAGCAACCCTGCTCGACTATGCCGACCGCATCCGAGCCGAAGTCGGCGACGGTTTCCCAACCAAGGTCACTGCATTCCGGCCCGACATGGCGGTGCACGGAAAGTTCAACGAACCGTGTCCTGTCTGCGGGTCACCAGTGCAAAGGATCGTGTACGCGTCAAACGAAGTCAACTACTGCGCCACCTGCCAAAACGGAGGCAAGCGGCTCGCTGACCGGTCGCTGTCGCGACTGCTCAAAGAAGACTGGCCCAAGACGATCGAAGAACTCGACGGCGACGAATGACCACCCCCACGAGCTGGATCATCGTTGGGGCCGGTTCTGCGGGGTCGGTGCTCGCAAATCGACTGAGCGCAGATCCAGCCCGCCAGGTGACGCTTATCGAGAGTGGTCCGGACCTCACTCCTGGCAACGTACCTGCAGCACTTTCTGGGCCGAGCTTCGTCGAGGCGCTCGCCGAGCCAGGTCGCTCCTACCCCGAGCTCACGGCCCGTCGGACCGCGCGTGGCGAGCCGAGTGTGTACCAGCGCGGCCGCGGCGTAGGCGGCTCGAGCGCAGTCAACGCCATGGTTGCGCTGCGTGGCTCTGCGGACCTGTATCGGTCGTGGGGCTGGCATGACGCGGACGCAGCGTGGGGTCGAGTTGATATCCCGACCGAGATCGCAACCGACCAAGAGATCGGCGTCATCAATCGGGCGCTTCTGGCCTCCGACGACCGCACCGAACCAATGATGCTCACCCGCCGCCGCGGTCGGCGAATCACGTCGGCCGAGGCATATCTGTGGCCGGTGCGAAAACGACCAAACCTGCATGTGCTGTGCGACGCCGAAGTCGAGGCGGTGGTGACCGCGAACCGGGTCGCTCGTGGCGTCCGGCTGACCAACGGCACCACGCTCAAAGCTGACCGGGTCATTCTGGCTGCCGGTGCGATCCACTCCCCTGCGCTGCTGTTGCGGTCGGGCATCGATACAGCCGGCATCGGCCACGGCTTGCAAGATCACCCCTCGGCCGTGCTCACACTGCAACTTCGCACCGACGTAGCTCAGGACACCGCTGGCCTACCGATCGCCACTGCCCTCCACGCCCAGCTTCGCACCCATCTGGTTCAGCTCCTGCCGCTTGATCACCTCGGGCCCGATGCGCCCGGACTCGCTGCGCTCATGGCTGCGCTGATGAACCCAACCGGACGGTCAGGAACCGTGACGATCGACGGAAACGGCCAGCCAATCGTCGACTTCGACCTCCTGGCCGACGATCGCGACCTACAAGGATTGACTGCTGCGACCACATTGGCGGTTGAGATCTCGCAGCGACCTGCGTTTACCGATGTCGTCGAACAAACCTTCATCGACGACGTCGGCACAACGATCGACGCACTGGGCAACGACCGGGCTATTGGCTTGTGGCTGCGCGAGCGCTGCGGAGATTACGTGCATGCATCGAGCACCTGCGCAATGGGTACCGTCGTCGGCGAAGACGGCGCGGTCAAGGGCTATCGCGGACTCAACGTGTGCGACGCATCGGTGTTCCCCACCATTCCCGATGCCAATATCCACTTCCCGACAACCATGCTTGCCGAGCTACTGAGCGAGCGAATGATCGAGTAACAAGAGTCACCGACACAGGTCACGAGGAGGCGACACCCCGGTCGCACAGATAGCCTCGTTCCGGTGTTGACGGCGTCGAATCTCGGAATCTCGTTTGGCGCACGACTCCTGTTCAAAGACGTGACGCTCGAGCTGCGTCCTGGGCGCCGAATTGCGCTCGTGGGCGGCAACGGGGCGGGCAAGACCACCCTGATCGGCATGCTGATGGGCGAGGTTGATCCCGACGAGGGTGCAGTGCATCACCCATCTGGCCTGCAGATCGGCTACCTACCTCAAGACCTTGCCGACGACCCCCAGGGAACCGTCCTCGAAGAGGCCATGGCTGGCGACGAACGAATGCAAAAAGCCCGTAGCCGCTTGGCCAAGCTCGAAAAGCGACTGACCGAGTCAAGCGGCGACGACCCAGAACTGATCCAGTCCTACAGCGATGCGCAAGCGCTGTTCGACCAACTGGGTGGCTATTCGGCTGAAGCCGACGCGCATCGAGTGCTGGCTGGCCTTGGCTTCAAAGGAACCGACGGTGACAAACCGCTCCGCGAGCTGTCCGGTGGCTGGCGCATGCGGGCCGCTCTCGCCCGGCTGCTCGTGGCAAAGCCCGATGTGCTCATTCTTGATGAGCCGACCAACCATCTCGACGTGGACAGCGTGTCTTGGCTCGAGCGTCAGCTGGCCGCATGGCCGTCGGCGCTGTTGTTCGTCTCGCACGATCGCGACTTCATAGATGCGGTCGCAGAACGTGTCGTCGAACTCTCTGGCGGAACAACAACTGAGTACATTGGAGGCTTCGCCGAGTTCGTCGTCGCACGCGAAGAACGCATCGCAGCAATCGAAGCGTCGGCCGCCAACCAGGCCCGCAAGGTTGCCCAGGTCGAGCAGTTCGTCGAACGCTTCCGGTACAAGGCCACCAAAGCTCGTCAGGTCCAGAGCCGGATCAAGACGCTCGAAAAGCTCGAACGCATTCAGGTGCCGACCCGCGAAGCTGTCAAGGCAAAGTTCTCCTTCCCCGAGCCCCAGCGATCAGCCCGAGTCGTAGTCGAGTTGGACAACGTCACCGCTGGCTATGACGGCAAGGCAATCGTGAGTAACGTCGATCTCGTGGTCGAAAGAGGCAGCAAGGTTGCCTTCATTGGACCCAACGGGGCAGGCAAGACCACGCTCGTGCGGATGATGCTCGGCGAGCTGGAACCTATGGACGGCACCGTCACGATCGGCAACAACGTCGATATTGCAACGTTTGCCCAACACCAGACCGAAGTCCTGGTCGAATCGCGCTCGCCGTTCGAAGAACTATCGGCCACGATGGGCGACCTTGGCACGCGCAACTCGAGGACGATCTTGGGGAGCTTCGGGTTCAGCGGCGAGGCTGCGGATCGCAAGATCGCCGATCTGAGCGGCGGCGAGCGGACCCGGCTGGCGTTGGCGAAGACAATGGTTCATCCCGTGAACTTGTTGGTGCTCGACGAGCCCACCAACCATCTTGACCTGCCTTCGTGCGACCTGCTCGAAGAAGCACTCCAGGCCTACCCCGGCACCGTCATTTTGGTCACCCACGATCGACACCTGATTCGCAACGTTGCCGAAACGTTGGTCGAGGTGCGTGATGGACGAGTCCACGTTCACGACGGCGTCGACGAACAACTCCTGATGCCCGGCGACACCATCGCCGGCAAGCTCTCGTCGTCGGGTTCAGCAAAGGCACGTACCTCGTCCAAAGGCAAGATCCAGGGCAACGGCAAGGACCAGCGCAAGAACCAGGGCAAGAACCGCACCCGGCAGGAACAATCGGGTTCAGCTGCTAGTGGCGGTTCTTCGAAGAAGGACGACAAACGTCAACAGGCCGAACAACGCAACCAACTGCATCAGAACACCAAAGAGCTCCGCATCGAGCTGCGCAAAGCCGAAAAGGCGTGGGAAAAAGCCGAGCACAAGGTTGCGCAGCTGCAGGCCGAACTTGCCGACCCCGACATCTACGACGATGGCGAACAGGTGGCGAAGCTGGCCATCAACTTTGACAAGGCAAAAGACAACGCAGCGTTACTTTCTGCGCGCTGGGAAGACCTCGCAAGCAAGCTCGAGCGAATCAAGAACAGCTGAGTGTCACGCGCTACCGGCGCGTGACTACAGCGGGCAGTTCTCGTTGATCAGCGTTCGCAGCGCGGCAGGATCCACAAACCCGGTGCGCTGGGGCTGATCAGGCTGTGGGCCGTAGATCGCGACCGCATCTTCGGAGAGTTGCAAGACCTGGAGCGATACTGGGTCGACCTTCCATGTCAAGCAGAACAGCGTCGTCAGGTCGGTGCCATTCCAAGTCTCGTGGCCAATCAGAGCGATGCGCCACCGGGCATCGCCATCGTCGGCGTCGATCTGTCGATCGATCGGGAACACGAAGCCCTGACGCAACGGGCGCCACCCATTGATGAATTGCTCGTCGGTATAGGTCTGCTTGCTGGGTTCGACCTGGCGCACGAGCGGCCATTGCTCGTTTGCATAGGCGTTGCTGAGTTGTTGCATCGAGAGCAGCTCGGCGATCGCGGGCGACACGGCAGATTCTGAATTCGCGGGGTCGATGTCGCGTCGCAGCGACGGGCACCCCCAATCCGGCGACACCAACGAGCTGAGCGAAGCGAACTGTGCGACCGGGATGACTTCGATACGTCCGGCATCGACGCTGGCGACACCTACCAACTCGCCGTTGCTGGTGACCACCACGTCGGCCGGTTCGACAGCGTTGCCCGAGCCGTCGTCGATGACCTCGACCTGAATAGGCTCGCCAGCAATGACGGCGGCGTTGACGGTCGCCACTGCTGGTCTACCGTCGAGTCCAACGAAGGCAACCTGGTCACCCATGACCACCTCGGCCACCTCGGGATCTGTCGACGGGGCGCTCGGCGGTCCGCTGCGCTCTATGAGTCCGAGACCTGTCGCGACATTGGCGGTGAGTGGCTCAGCTTGATAGGTCTCAGAACCTGCGGTGACATCGATACGCCACGGGCTGAAAAGCACGTCGTCGGCGGTCACGATGCGTCCGTCGGCGAGTAAGACTCCGGTTGATAGCTCGACTCCGGTGCAGCTGAAAGCTTCGACCCGCACGAGACCGCGGCGGGCCGCCAGGCTTGCTGCAGCCACATCGAACTCTGGCGGCGGGCTGTCGCCGTCGCCGGTTTCGACGGGAGTCGACGTTGCGGATGGCGTAACGGTTGCGGCCACCGTGGGGGTCGCGCTTGTCGAGGCTTCGGGAGTCGTATCGCTGCCTTCGGCGCCCTCGGTGCCGTCGAGCAGGTACGCAGCTGCCAGCGCTCCGCCAATCGCGGCAATCAAGACTGCGACGACCGCGCCGATCATCAGCGGCGACGGCGAGCGCTTGGCCCGCGGAGCGGTCACGTCGGCTGCGGCCAATGCATCAGCGAGCGCTGCTGCACTGGCTTGGCGATCGGCAGCGCTCTTGCTCATCGCAGTTTCGATCACGGAGCGAAGGTCCGCCGGTACCGTCGCCGGTAGTGCTGGGAGCGGGTCTTCGTGAATACGCCGCATGAGCGACAACATCGAGGCTCCACCGTCGGCATTGGTATATGCGGGGCTGCCATTCAGCAACGCGTACAACGTTGCTCCCACGGAGTAGACGTCGCTCGCGACTCCCGACTCGACACCGTCAAAGACTTCGGGCGCGGTGTAGAGCGGCGTCATTGTCAATGCCTGGGTGGCGCCCTGTGCGTCGTCCACCAGCTGAGCGATTCCGAAGTCGGCGACGTCGGGCTGACCCGAGCGCTTCATTAAGATGTTCGCCGGTTTCAGGTCACGGTGCAGCACTCCATTTGAGTGCGCAGCGTGGATCGCACGTGCGACGGCGACACCAATGTCGCGAACCGCGCCGGGATCCAGCGGCCCGGACTGCTCGAGCTGATCTTGCAGACTGCCTCGCTCGTAGAAAGGCATGAGCAGATAGGGCCGACCGCTCGACGTGAACCCACTGCCATACAACGGGGCGATGCCGTTGTAGTGAGACAGGCGGCCCATCGCCCGTCGCTCACGATTGAAGCGTCGTTTCGTGGTGTCGGCATCGATGTTGAGCAGCACCTTGACGACGACGTCTCTATCGAGGTCCTCCTGGCGGGCGCGGTACACCACAGCGTTGCCGCCGGCGCCTATTCGTTCGATGTTCGTCAGGCTCGCAATGCCCAGATCGATCGGTTCGATACCACCGATCGTAATTGAGACAGGGCCGGTCCTGACAGCACCACGCCGTGAAGCGATCTGAGGCGCACGTCGTGATCAGTGCGAGGGTCTCGCTCAGCCGACGCATCCCGGAGTTGCTGCCTGGCCACACAGCGCGGTCGAGATCAATCCAGCCACGGAGCCTGGTGGTTGTCCTTCGCCCAGGTACCAGTTATCGACAAACAGCTCCCAGTGCAGGTGCAGCGACGGGTCGGCGGCTCCGCGCACACCCAGTGCCGACGCGTTGGTGCCTCGGTTGCCGAGCTCGCCCAAGCGCTGGCCCTTGGTCACAGTCCCGCCCAGCACGATGGACGGGTCGACCGCCTCGAGATGCGCGGTGATGGTCACAACCCTGCCCGCGCCTGGGATATCGCCATGATCGACCACAACGACATTGCCGTAGAGCATGACCAGCGTCCAGTGGGGCGTGAAGCCTGCGAAGCCCGCCTGTTGCAGCAGCGCCTCGCGTTCGGGAACCGAGGGGTCTTCGTAGTCATCGACCAAGTAGACGACGGTGCCGTCCGCGATCGCATATCCGGAGCGGCCGGCGGCACCGCAACCGAAGTCGATCCCGCGATGGGTGCCGTTGCGATAACTTCGGGGTGCTCCTGGTAGCTGCCCGAAGCCCAGCACCAGCGGACACAACGGGTCCGTTGGTGAACCAATGACTTCACGTAGCGCTTCGGCAACAACTTGCTGCTCTTCGGCGGACGGGCCCTCGGCGAGCACACGTGCGCCGTCTTGACGTGTGTCGTTGGACCAGACAGAGAAACGTAGCGCGGGCGACGGACCAGCAATGGTCCCCAACGGCTGGCTGGCCGTCACCTCGGCGCCGACCCGTATGCCCTCTTCGATTGCAGCCAGCCCGGCGTACACCGTCTGGGTATTGGCTGTGTCGCCAAAGACACCATGGTCGATCACGACGTGGGGCCCGAGTTGGGCTTGCTGAGCCCAAGACCACTGCGCGCCGGGCGGTCCTGCCGCATCGACGAGCGCCGAGGTGTCTGCAGCCTCGGCGGTCACGACGTTGACAATCCGCCCCGGGGCCGCAGCCACAACCGCCACGGTTGGCACGTCTTCGATGCACTGCAACGTGACCGTGCCCGCCACGGCGAGATCGTTGCGTATGAGCCCGCAATCTGGCAGAGGGGACACGAGCAGATCGCCCACGGTCCCGAGGGGTGCTGACTCAGTAAACGGGAGCGGCGTCGGCACGGGAGTCGGTGTCGGTGTCGGTATGGGCATTGAAGTGGGCGCACTCGTGGGAACTGGCGAAGGAGGTACCGCAATGGCGGACGTGGCGCCCCCTGACGCGTCGCCAGGATCAATCCGATTTGCCGACGCCGAGTATGCGTCTTGGCCAGCCGCGAACCACCAAAGCAACACGCCGATTCCGAGCACGGCAGCGGTTGCTCCAACGACTCGCAAAATGCGCGCGGACATCGACACAGACTGAAACCCTAGTCCCGCAATGGTGAACCATTGGGTCGTCCCGACAAGTGCCACACTCGGGCACTGGCGGATCGAGACAGAAGTGCCTCTGACCCTGTGGCCGTGCCTCTTTGGCTCCTATGATCGGTCCCTCAGCAACACTCGGCAAGGACTTGACATGTACACGAAACACCCAGGTGGTCTGGTGAAGACCCTAGGTAGTCTTGTCCTGCTCGTCGTGATGCTGACCAGCTGCTGGAAGTACGACGGCACGATCACGATCCGAGACGACGGGTCCGGCACCGTCGACCTTCTCACCGCAATAGATCCATCGGCTTTCGAGGCGCTTGGCGAGTTCGGTGACCTGGCATCGGAACTCGGCACCGCCGACGAGATCTGCCAAGACTTCAGCACCGAACTCGGCGATACGTCTGCGTTACCTGTGGGCGCCACGGCCGCACCATTTAACGAAGACGGCTTCTGCGGCACACGCGTGAGCTATCCGCTGGCGGCTTCTCTCGATCACTCAGATGCACTCAGCGACGCTCTCGATGACTCGACGCGCATCTACAAGCAAGGCGACAACTGGATTTTCGAGAGCAACTTCAGTACCGAAGAAATCACCGGCGAAGCCGATGATTTCGGGCAAGAGTTCGTGGCCGACATTTTCGAAGACGCAAGCTTCGTCATCACGGTCGACCTGCCGGGGCGAGCCGTCGAAGGCGAGAGCAACGCAACCGAGGTTGGAGCGGATGGCAAGTTCACGTGGGAGATCGACCTGCTGAACCCTCCAACCGAACTGTTCGCCCAGACCGAGCCCGGCTCAGGTGGCGGTTCCGGCGGCGGCATCAGTCCGCTGCTGATCGCCCTCATCGTCGCCGCACTCGCAGGCGCCGGCGCACTTGCCTGGTTCATGAAGCAACGCTCGGTCTCCCCTACCGCAGCTGCTCCCCAACGAGCTGCGATCGACTACGCAGCAACGCCTGCCGCAGCCATGGCTCCTCAGGGCGAAGCAGCGGCTGGTTCGTTTGCGCCTCCCGGCTCTGGCGAGGCCGACGCAGCGAAAGAAACCATCGTTATGAGCCCGGCCCAGGCTATGACCGATGCCGCATCGACGGCTGCAACCTCGGCGGTTCCCGAACCTGTGTACGACGCAGTGCTCGGTGCATGGATTGTCGATGACCCCAAGCGCGGCCGCATGCGCCATGATCCAGCTACCGACACGTGGCGTCCCATGTAATCGCGCCACCGATCAGCTGCTGCAACCCCACCCTCGACCCCCCCCGATTTCGCGTATGTCCAGTCAGAGAACCCAACAACTCACGAACATCGATGGCGGTGCTGTCGATGTCGCAATCATCGGCGGCGGCATCAACGGCGCCGTCACCGCAGCCGCGTTGTCAGCCGCCGGCGTTCAAACCGCACTCATCGACAAGGGCGACTTCTCGTCCTTCACCAGTCAAGCGTCGTCGAACCTCGTCTGGGGCGGTTTCAAATACCTGCAGTCCTACGAGTTCCGACTCGTTTGGAAGTTGTGCCAGTCTCGCAATCGGCTCATCGATGCCTATCCCACGCAGGTCGAACCAGTCGAGTTCCTGGCCACCTTCGATCGCGACTCGCCGTATCCGGTGTGGCTGGCGGGGCTCGGCGCCGCCGCGTATTGGGCAATCGGGAGCTTCCAGACCGCTCGGCCCAAAGTACTTCGATCGGCGACCGTCGAAACGATCGAGCCCGTCATCGACACGTCTAAGGCCAAAGGTGGCTTGATCTACTCCGACGCCTATCTCCCGGACAACGATGCCCGCTTCACATTCGGCTTCGTCAAGTCTGCAATCGACCGCGGGGCGTTGGCGGCGAACTACACCGAGGTCACCAACGCAACCTATGCCAACGACGAGTGGACGTTGACGCTGCGTGACACCCTCGACGCAACGGTCCGCACGCTGCGCGCTCGCGCGTTGGTGAACGCCACCGGGCCGTTCATCGACGCGATGAACAAGCATCTTGAGGTCAAAACCGAACACCGCATTGCGCACTCCAAAGGCATCCATCTCGTGGTACCCCGCATTGGTTCCGGCACCCGCGTCTTTGCCTTTTTCGATGAAGACGAACGGCTTTACTACGTCATCCCCATGGGTGACCGGTCTGTTATCGGAACCACCGACACCCGGGTCGATGATCCGAACACCGAGGTCACGCCCGGCGATCGCGATTTCGTTCTCCGACAGATCAATGCTCGGCTGGACCTTCCCCTGCCCCTGACCGTCGACGACATCATTGCCGAGCGGTGCGGGGTTCGGCCGCTGGTCGTGAATGCCGCGACCAACCACGAAGAAGCCGACTGGCTCCAACTCTCGCGAAAGCACGAGATCGAAATCGATCGAAGCCGCGGCGTGGTCTCGATCTTCGGCGGCAAACTCACCGACTGTCTCAACGTGGGCGAAGAAGTGCTGGATGCGCTCAAACAGCTCGGTATCTCCTCGACCAGACTCGACGATTCCTGGTTCGGTGAGCCTCCGGCGTCCGAGCTGGCCAAATTTGAGGCGCGGGTCCGCGCCAACGATCATGTCGAAGACGACACGGCCGAGATTCTCTGGCGCCGCTATGGCCTACGAGCGAACTATGTCCTTGACCGGATCGTCGCCGATTCGGCTCTCGCCGAGCCCATGTGGGAAGAGCCGCGGTACCTCCGGGCAGAACTGGTCGAGATCGGCGAGCATGAAATGGTGGCTCGTGTCGACGATTTCTTGCGCCGTCGAACCAGCCTGTCGCTTACCGAATACGGCGAAGAGCTCGAGGACCGTCTTCCCGAAATCTCTGAGTTGCTCGGCCTGGAAGAATCCACGCAGACGGTTAACGAATCGCCATAGGCGGTCCAGGCCCGCCCGCATCTCTCTATACAGGGCGGTGGTGTGCGTGTTACCCAGCAGCGAGTAGCGACTTGACTTCGCGCTCCGGTCCTCACCCATATTTCACTGCTGGGCGTTTGACGCAGGGATCACGCACCGACAACAGTGGTGGCAATGGAATTCGACCTCGCCCAAACCGACGCCTTGCTCTCCACCACGCGGGCGGTCCGCAAACGCCTCGACTTCGACCGAGACGTTCCTAACGACGTGTTGCTCGACTGCCTCGATCTGGCCGTGCAGGCCCCAACCGGTTCGAACCGCCAAGGCTGGCGATGGATGGTGGTACGCGACGACGACAAGAAGCAGGCACTCGCCGAGATCTACCGGCGGGTGGGCGGCGACTACCTCGCAGCAGCCGCCAAGGACGCAGACACCGGTAGCCAGACCGGCCGCGTTCTCGATTCGGCGAACTTCCTCGCCGAGCGGCTCCACGAGATACCGGTCATGGTGATCCCGCTGATCATCGGCCGACTCGACGACGACTCGACGAACTCGGCTGCTGGCCTCCTGGGTTCCATCATCCCGGCAATGTGGAGCTTTCAGCTTGCGCTCCGCAGCCGTGGATTGGGCAGCTGCTACACAACTCTGCACTTGGCCGCCGAGGCCGAAGCCGCCGAAATCTTGGGCATTCCTGACCACATAACCCAGGCTGGCTTGCTTCCAGTTGCCTACACCAAAGGCACCGACTTCAAGCCAGCCAAACGACCACCGGTGTCAGAGATCACCTACCTCGACACGTACAAGAATCCCATCCTGGGCTAGCCGCCGCCATTGCGGTTATAGCTGAACCAACGATCGTGCGCATGGCGGCCTACCGGTAGTGGGACCGGGGTATCTTCCAGCGCCAGATAAGCAAGAGTGCCCGAGGAGAACCTTCTCGCGTGTTATCGGGCACCTATCGCCAGCTCGTGCTTTAACTGAGCGAGTCGTTCGAGGCCGAGACCCCCGATCACAAGCCGCTCTTTGCGGTTCTGCAGCAGATTCTGAGTCCAGTCGACGTCGCCACCGTCGCCGATGTCCCACGTTTCGCCCCCGACATCGACGCTCAGGTTGAAGGCAAGATTCTGGTAGTACCCTCGGCCATGATCCCGCTCTGGCCACATGGCCACTTCGACCTCGGGCCCAGTCAATGCCGCTCTGAGCCTCTGGCAATGCGAGGCGAGGTTCTCGTGAAATGGCGACAGCCGCACGTGCAGCTTTGCGTCGGTGACCGATCTCACGACACCAATCAAGGTCCGCACGTGCCTTGCCATCATCTCGACCTCGAACCCAAATCGACCGGTGTCACGCCCGGCTGCAACCAGACCCAGCAGAGAGAAGTGCGCGAACGACCGTGGACCACTGAAGCTTTGGGCCCGCGCAACCCGGTGATGGGCTGCAAGCAGTACCGGCTGCGTTGAGCGGCTCGATGCCTGCAGTACTTCGGATCGACGCTCGGCTGCGACCAGCGCCAATGAGTTCGTAGGATCGGCAGTAACCTCGGCACCGCGCACGGTGGTAACCACGTTGTTCTGCGGCGTTGCGCCAAGACCAGCATGGGTACCCAGCGGTGCCATTGGAGCAAGCACGATCGGTTCATACGTCTCGGCCGCCAACGCAAGCGCGTCGAGCTCGATGCGCCCGATCACGAGCGGGTCGACGTGCGCTGGTCGCACGAATCGATCACTTCGATATCGACGCAGGACGTCGGGTGCCCGGAGGCGACCGCTGCGTTCATTGAACACGGACAGCAACAAGCTGGTGAGATCAGCCCCGGAGGCACCAATGAGCGCATCAAACGCGTCCTGTCCGCCGGGGGATGCGAGTAGGCGAGCAACGGCGGGGTGGAACGAAGCCATTGTGAGAACCTAGATCATGGACCCCTCGACGCCCCGTGAGTTTGCCCGCTGCAGCAGTTCGGCGCTACGCCCATCGACGCAGGCACACGGTCGCTAGCTGAAGCGCTGCACCTCGGCGACGATGTTGTCCGCGTTGAGGCCGACCATGTCGAGCAGTTCGTCGGGATCGCCATGGGGTAGATAGCTGTCGGGCAGGCCCAAGATGCGCACTCGTGGCGGATCGTCGACATTGGCGAGCTCGCCAGCGATCATCGAGCCGACACCGCCAGCTGCGAGGCCGTCCTCGATCGTGATCACAAGTCGATGCGAGCTGGCGTCGGCGATCATGGCGGGATCAAGTGGTTTCACACACCGCACGTCGTACAAGGTTGCGGCGACTCCGTCGGCTGCAAGTGCAGCAACTGCTTCTTCGGCGGCTTCGACCATCTTGCCGACGGCTAGCACGCAGACATCAGATCCCGCGGCGATACGCCTCGCCGCGAAGCCGGTGCCTACCTCGTGTTCGGAGACCAGTCGGGCACTGGTGCGCGGCCAGCGGATGGCGACCGGCCCCTGGGCCATGTCGAGCGCGTCGTCGAGCATGACCTGTACTTCTTGATACGACGACGGCGCCAACATCGTCATGCCCGGCACTTTGGTGAGCAGCACCATGTCGGCGACACCATGCGCCGACGGGCCATCGGGCCCGGTCACACCGGCACGGTCGATACAGAAGATGACCGGCAGCTTGTGCAAGCCAACGTCGAGCAGGATCTGATCAATCGCTCGGGTCAAGAAGCTGCTGTAGATCGCGACCACCGGTCGAAGTCCGCCCATGGCCATGCCAGCAGCAGAGGTCACGGCATGCTGCTCGGCAATCCCGACGTCGAACGTGCGGTCGGGAAAACGCTCTGCAAACGGCAGGAGGCCAGTGCTGTCAGGCATCGCAGCGGTAAGTGCCACCAGGTTCGGCACCCGCTCTCCTGCTTTGACGAGCGCTTCGGAGAATGCTGCGGTGTACTTGCCACGAGGGGCCGGCGCGGGCGCTGGCGACGATTCGGGTGCGGACCCTGACGTAGGTCCGTTGTTGAACGGGCCTGTGTCGTGCATGCGTTTCACCGGGTCGTTCTCGGCCGGCGCGTAACCCCGGCCTTTTTGGGTGACCACGTGAACCACGACCGGGCCGTCGATCTCCGCTGCGTTCGCCAACGCTGCTTCGAGCCCTGCGATGTCGTGACCGTCGAAAGGGCCGGTGTAGCGCACGCCAAGGTTTTCGAAGAACGACGTGGGCTCCCACATTTCGCGAACGGCAGCCTTGGCGGCGTCGATAGCTCGCTCGACTTCGCGTCCGACCATGGGCACGTCGGCGATCAGACGTTCGAGCCGATTCTGTTGGCGAACAAACTTGGGATTGACCCGAAGCCGGGCCAAGCTGTCGCCCAACTTCGACACCGTTGGCGCATAGGAACGTCCGTTGTCGTTGAGCACCACCGTGACATTGCTGCCTGCGTGCCCGAGATTGTTGAGTCCCTCGAAGGCCATGCCGCCGGTCATCGAACCATCGCCGATGACGGCCACAATCTTGCGGGTGCTGTTCGGTTGTCGTTCGAACGCTGCCGCGAGGCCGTGGGCGTAACTCATTGCGGTCGATGCATGACTGTTCTCGATCCAGTCGTGCGGACTCTCGGCCTGCGACGGATATCCGGATAGTCCGCCGGTGGTACGAAGCGACTCGAATGCGTCGACCCGTCCGGTGAGCATCTTGTGGGCGTACGCCTGATGGCCGGTGTCGAACAGAAGCACGTCGTGAGGCGAATCGAACACCCGGTGCAACGCAACCGTCAACTCGACGATGCCGAGGTTCGATCCGAGGTGACCGCCCAGTTCAGCGACTGCGTCCAAGATGCTGTCGCGCAGCTCTTGGCAAAGCTCGTCGAGCTGAGCCTGAGACAACCGGCGAAGGTCAGCCGGTTCGGCGATCAGAGGTAACAACACCAGCCTCTAACTTAGAGCCTGTGCGGATCTTTCATTGCGCGCAACTCCGAAAAGCGCACTGATCGCCAGACCAAATCCGACCGCAGCCACTCCACCAAGGCCGTCGATCCAGTAGTGATTGGCGGTCACCAAGATCGAAAACAGCGTGAGCAGCGGATACACGCCAGCCAGGATCTTGGCCCACAGCCACGGCAGGCGCGGCACGAGCATCAGTGCGCACCACAGCGCCCACCCGATGTGCAGGCTTGGCATAGCCGCGTATTGATTCGAAATTGCTTCGAGGCCCGACGATTCGAATGACCAGAGACCACCGATTTCGGTTGCCGTATCGATGAACGGCTCGTCGACGCGACACGCCCCGTAACGACCACAGTCAGGGAGCAGCCGAGGCGGCATCAGCGGGAACGCAGCGAATCCAATCACTCCCGAACAGGTTGCGATCAGCCCAGCTCGACGCCAGAACCGGTAGTCCTGCGGGAAACGGAGATACATCCAGATCAGTGCGCCAAAGGTCACGAGAAAGTGGAACAGACCGTAGAAGAGATTCCAGAATTGGATGAACCATGTGGCGTCGATGAAGGCTGCCTGCAGATCGGCCTCGATATACAGGCCCATCGCCTTCTCGATGTCGATCACCCGGTCGGCGTTGCGTGCTGCCACCTCGGGTTCGACCGCAGCGGACCCGAACAGATTGCGCACCATCGAGTAAGCGATGTACACGCTGGCCACCAACACCACCTCGACCCACAGATTCAGCCCGACGCGCTGGCGCGCCTCCGCTGACCGAGCGAGCCAGGTCGTCGTTGTCAACTCAGCTCCGGTTTCACCTCGTCGAGGCCGTCGCTGCTCTTGTTGAACACCAACGACGGCACGCCGATAAGCGAGGTGATGATCGTGAGTGCGTAGATAGTCAACCCGAGCGCAACGGCTTTTTGATCGGGAACGTCGAGTTCGCCCAAGAAGAGAACAAGGGCACCCTCGCGAACCCCGAGGCCACCAATACCAAGCGGCAGCACCTGCACGATCAGCACAGCTGGCACAAAGGCCAGCGCGGCTCGAAAACTGAATGTCTCGATCCCGATGGAGTGCGCTGCACACCAGAAGGCAAGCACGAGCACTGCTTGATAGGCGGCGCCACTCGCCAGGATGCGGCCCACCTCGCGCGGCTTGTTCCTGAGTACCGCTAGACCCTCGTGTATTGCATGCAGCCATGCGAGCGAACTCTCGTAGCGCGCCAGAAGGCGGCCGCTGTAGTCGTTGCCAGCAGCCAAGATGATGACGGCCAGCACGAGGAGCGTGATGATGGCTGCGACCATGGCGCCGCGCGTCGCCGCCCCGAGCCCGCGCAGCGCCGGATCGAGCAGTAGCCCAAGGAAGATCGAGGCCGGTAACACCATCCAACCGCTGAGACGTTCGAAGATCACGGTGGTGAAGCTGGTCGGCCGGTCGCCGGTGTCTTTGCCAAGGCGAGACACGCGCACGACGTCGCCCCCGACCGTGGTTGGCACGAAGTTGGACACGAACTGGCCCGCAAAGTTGTGCCACACCAACCGGCGAGTATTGACCTCGAGTCCAAGCGCCTCGCATACTTGCTTCCAGCGGAAGGCGGCCAGCACAACCGAACCAATGACACAGCCAAGAGCCGCGACCAGCCATGCAACTGCCTGCGAATCGTCGGGCCACAGGTTGTCGACATCGATTTCGACCCAGATGAAAAGGAACACCAGCAGACCGGCGCTCACACCCAGGCGGAGCAGCAAAATCAGTGCTGATCTAGTAGACACGAACCCAGACAGCCTTACTGTGCGGGACCGCAGGCTCGAGCCATGAAAGGCTCGACTTCGACGACGACGCGCACGATACGACCGCTTGCCAGTTCCTCGTTCTTGTTGTCGAGCGCCGACACGACAAACACATAGCGCCGACCCTCGATACGTTCGAGCGTTGCTATTGCGGTGACATCGCATCCGGGCGTGGCTGCACGGACGTGATCCATCTGGACTCGCATTGCCACCGAGGTAGAACCCTCGGGGACGTGCGGCGCAAGCACCCGCAGGCTCGCTCGCTCGCACCAGGCAAACAGCCGAGAGCTCGCCAAAACGGGAACTTCGCCCGTTCGCAGCGTCTTGGCGGTGTCGGATTCGGTCACGACCCACTGCTCGCGGACCTGCGCCCCCGGTTCGATGTGCACCTGGGTACGATACGGCAAACCTCGCCGCCGAACGACCACCTTGGCGGCATCGCTGCGTTCGCTGTTGGCAACAACAGCCGAGGAGAATCGTGATCGACCAGGCTTTGCTAGAAAAGACACTCACCACCGCCACCGGGCGCGGCGGAGAGTTTGCCGAAATATTCGTCGAGGATCGCCAGTCATCTGGCGCGCTCCTCGACGATGACCGGATCGAAGAACTCAGTTCGGGGCGCAGTCGCGGCGCCGGTATTCGAGTTCTCGTGGGCGACTCGACCGGGTTTGCTCACACCGCAGACCTGACCGAACGCGGCTTGCTGACCGCAGCAAAGGCGGCCGCCGATGCTGCACGCGACGGTAGCGGTGGCGTAAAAACCGTTGATCTGTCGACCCAATCGGTGACGACCCCGAGTCCGGTTTCGATCTACCCCGACAGCGTCGCCAAGCAACGCAAAGTCGAACTGCTCAACCTCGCCAACGATGCGGCCCGAGGCGTCGGCGACGCAATCTCACAAGTATCGGTTGGCTACGGCGACGTCCGCCGCCGGATCCAGATCGCCAACAGCGATGGCCTCCTGACCGGCGACGACCAAGTCAAGACTCGTTTTTCGATTTCGTGTGTGGCAAACGGCGATGCTGGCATGCAGACCGGGCGGGAGTCGGTTGGCCACTCAATGGGCTTTGAACTGTTTGACCAGTACGACGTCACCGAGGTCGCCCGCAAGGCCGCCCAACGAGCCCTGACCAAACTTCTGGCTCGTCCGGCACCATCGGGCGAGGTCACCACGGTGATCGGCAAAGGCGGCGGCGGGGTACTCTTTCACGAGGCATGCGGCCATGGCCTCGAAGCCGACCATGTGGCCAAACAATCGACCGTGTTCGCAGGCAGAGTCGGCGAGCTGGTTGCCAGTCCGCTAGTCACACTGATCGACGACGGCACGATGGCGCACGAATGGGGCGCGTTTGCGATCGACGACGAAGGTCGGCCTGCGCAACGCAACGTACTCATCGAAGACGGAATCTTGATCGACTTCATGTGGGACGAGCTGCGAGCTCGCGCCGAGGGCCGCGCCAGTAGCGGCAACGGTCGCCGCCAGAGCTACAAACATCTGCCGATGGTCCGCATGACCAATACCTACATCGCCAATGGCGAAACCGATCCCGCCGACATCATCGCCGACACCGACTCGGGCATCTTTGTTGCCCAGCTCGGTGGCGGCCAGGTCAATACGGTCAACGGCGACTTCGTCTTTGGCATGACCGAGGCGTACCTGATCGAGAACGGCGAGATTACCGAACCCATCCGCGAGGGCAATCTGATCGGCAACGGTCCCGAAATCCTTACCAGTATCGATGCGCTAGGCAATGACTTCGAGATGGGTAGCCCGGGCACGTGTGGCAAAGACGGCCAGGGTGTTCCGGTAGGCGACGGCACGCCGACCCTGCGAGTTCCTGCACTTACTGTTGGTGGAACCGCAGCCTGATGCTCGACGATCTCTATGCACTTGGCGACCGAGTGGTTGCACTTGCAAAACCTGGCGAACAAATCGAAGCGGTTGTCGTCAACGAAACCGATACCGAAGTCCGCGTCTTCGAAGGCGACGTCGAGTCGTTCACATCGGCGACCTCACAAGGCATCGGTATACGGGTCATCAACGACCAGCGCCAAGGATTTGCGTGGGCGGGTTCGCTCGACCCGGCAGTGGTCGAATCCACACTTTCGGAAGCTCGCGACAACGCAACGTTCGGCTCGATCGACACCGGGCTGGCGCTGACCGAACCCGACGGCGTCGAACAAGCCGAACTCGATCTCTACGACGAGCGGGTTAATCAGTTTGCCACCGATCGCAAGATCGAACTGGCACTCGAACTCGAGGCCATCACCAAGGACCGAGACCCACGGGTCATGTTGGTCGAGTCGGTCGACTTCGCAGATTCGGTTTCGGAAGGCGTCGTCGTCTCGACCAAAGGCATTCGAGTCGGCGGCCGCGACAGCGGCTCGTACGTGACCGCAACCGTGATCGCCGGAGGCGGCGACGACACTCAGGTCGGCTTTGGCTACTCGGTCAACCGAGACCCTGGCCAGCTCGACCTCGAATACGCGTCGAAGATGGCGGTCGAACGTTCAACCCGGCTTCTTGGCGCGGTGAAACCGCCAACCGAGCGACTCACCGTGGTGCTCGATCCCATGGTGACCTCGCAGTTCCTCGGCATCATTGCCTCGACACTCTCAGGCGAAGCGGTGCTCAAGGGCCGTTCGCTGTTCGCTGACCGACTCGGCGAGACCGTGGCAGCTCCAACGATCACTTTGGTCGATGACCCGACCAACCCCAAGGCATTCACGGCTACCGAGGCTGATGGCGAGGGGCTTGCGACCCGCCGCAACGTGCTCATCGATGGTGGCAGCCTCAACAAGTTCGTACACAACAGCTATACCGGCCGCCGGCTCAACACGGCGTCGACCGGCAATGCTGTTCGAGGCTTTTCGTCGACCCCTGGCGTTGGCACCATGGCTCTTTCGCTTGTTCCCGGCAAACGAGCCCAGGCCGAACTGATCGCCAGCATCGACAACGGCGTGCTGATCCAAGGTGTTTCCGGCCTTCACTCGGGTGTGAACCCGGTGAGCGGCGACTTCTCGACCGGGGCCGACGGTCTGCGAATCCGCAACGGCGAGCTCGCCGAACCGCTTCGAGAGTTCACCATTGGGTCCACGCTGCAACGCATGTTGCTCGATGTGATCGAAGTCGGCGGCGACATCGAGTGGCTTCCGAGCAGCGCAGCCGGGTTGTCGCTGGTCGTGGCTGATATCACCCTCAGCGGCGCGTAGACCACCCTTCGAATATGTCAGTCTTTCGAGCAATCGTGCTCGGCATCGTGCAAGGCCTCACCGAGTTCTTGCCGGTGTCGTCGAGCGGTCATCTTCAGATCGTGCCGTGGTTGTTCGATTGGAACGACTTCGAAGGCAGCGAAGAGCTTGCCAATGCGTTCGACGTTGCACTGCACATGGGCACCTTGGTCGGAGCAGTCGCCTACTTCTGGAGCGACATCTGGAGGTACCTGAATGCCGGTGTCCGTTCGCTGGCGCCCACAAGCCGCAAGACCGGCCTCAGCACCGACGCTCGGGTCGCCTGGCTATTGATCGTGGCAACAATTCCCGCAGGCATCACCGGCGTGCTGCTGGAGTCTGTCTTGGCGAGCGACGACCACATCTGGCTGACCGCCGTAGCGCTCGCAGTCTTTGGTGTTGTGCTCGCCGCAGCTGACCGTTTACCGGGCGACCGCGATGTCGACTCGTTTCAACTTCGCGATGCAGTCGCAGTTGGCGTGGGGCAGGCGCTGGCGCTTCAGCCAGGCGTGTCCCGATCCGGCATCACGATCACCGTGGCCCGGGTGCTGAAGTTCGACCGAGTGAACGCAGCCCGGCTCTCGTTCTTGATGAGCCTGCCGATCATTGCTGGTGCCGGGTTGTTTAAGTATCTCGACATTGGCGGACTCGGCGGCATCCCGTCAGACATGAAGGCCGCATTCGCCGCCGGAATGATCGCATCGGCGGTCACCGGCTTCCTCGCCGTGTGGGGCCTGATCAAGCTCTTGGCCAAGGTGACGTTCGACGGTTTTGCGATCTACCGAGTCGTGGCTGGCGTTGCAATCCTGGGCGTACTCGTCGCCCGCTGACAGCCGCTCGGCAACCCGCCCGGCAACACGCTCGGTAACACGCTCGGTAACCGCCTGGCAACACGCTCGCCGACCACGGTTGCGGATCGTCATCACCGACCGACCAAAGTGACGGTCACCGGACGCAGCGAGGCGGCGGTGGCATCGCCCACTTGGGACCGAGGCACTGCCACCGTCACGGCACCATTGGTGAACGCCAGCACCGTGACCTGTTTGGCCACTCGGCGGCTGGATAAGTTGACGCTGTCAACCGCCCACAGGTCGATCAGATCGCCCTCGGAGATCAGCGGGACCTGCAGTGCTACGGCCATCGTCATGACGACGGTTCCGTCGGGCTGGTCGAAGGACCCCGTCGTTGTAATCCGATCTTTAACGACCACCTCACCAACATGAAGTGCAGCCGTCGCCAATCCCGTCGGCGGCAGTGTGCGCATCGCGTCGGGCGGCGCCATGGCAACGGGCAACTCGCGTAGCTCCAGCGCTCCCTCGATCGTGTCGCCCCGCTCGACGGCCTCGCTAACGACTACGAACCGCGCCGATTCGCCCCACGAAGCGCGAGCGTCGTCGAGTGCTACCGTTTGGGCGTGGAGCCAGAGCGAACCGCTGACCGCAACAACCACGAGACCGACGAGCCACACCTCTCTGCGGCGCAGCAGCCGTCGCATCAACGATGGTGCCCATAGCACTCGCAATGAGCGGGTACGCCTGACGATTGAATTGTGGCGTGGTAGCCGAACGCGAACAGCCATGGCTCGCCTCCCTGTCCTGAGTTGTCAGATGCGGGGAAGCACGTAGGCAGCAAAGCGTTGTTGTGGTGGCCCGGTAGTGGGCCGCAAGATCAGCGTGTCAGTCCGAGCTCTTCGACGAAGAAGTCTTCGATGTCGAACTCTTCGCCGTTGAACTGGTCTCTGCCTTCTTGGGGCTGTCGGTCGAAGACGAGGTCGACGACGATTCGGTACTCGACGACGAGCTGCTTCCGGAATCTGAGCCAGCCGACTTTGACGATCCACCGCGGCTGTCGTTCTTGTAGAAACCGGTGCCCCTGAAGGTGATGCCGGGCGCGCTGAACACCTTGGTCACCTTCCCTCGGCCGCTCTTGGCGCAGCCTTCAGGACTCTTACCCGACTTCTTGGTCGGGCATTTCGTCAAGGTGTCTTCGGAGAATGCTTGCTCGATCTCGAAGTCGATCTGGCAAGTCTCGCAGTGATAGTCGTACGTTGGCATATCTCGGCTGACAGACTAGCGGCAGTGGATTTCGATTGGCTCCTGGTCGTGGGCGCATTTATTTTGGGAACGTTCCCCTCGGCGCTTCTCATCGGCAGAATTGTCGGCCACAATCCCACGCGCGAAGGCTCGGGAAATCCGGGTGCAACGAACATGTTTCGGATCGCAGGCCTTAAAGCCGGCGGAGCCACGTTGGTCATCGACATCGCCAAGGCGCTCGTCGCGGCGCTCATTGGCCGGGCGGTCGGCGGACAAACACTTGCTGCGTGGTGCGGTGCTGCGGCGGTCGTTGGCCACATCTATCCGATCATGCGCAGCAGTCGTGGGGGCAAGGGCGTGGCCTGTTTTGGTGGCCTGACCATCGGCGCGTGGCCGATCTTGGCGCCGATCGCAGGAGTGATGTGGCTCGGCAGCGCCAAGCTCTCGGGTCACTCCTTCATCGGGGCCATGGTGGGCACCCCAACCGTGGCGATCGGCACGATGGTCCTAGGACGCCCGCTCGCCGAAATCCTGATTGCTTGGGCCATGACGATTCTCATCATCAGCCGTCATCACAAGAACATCTCCGACTATCTGGATGCCAGAACCCCTTGACCAAGATCGGCGACCCGCCGGTTTCGAAAATCAGCGTCACGGGGTTCACAGTTCTCATGGGCCACTAACCTTTGCTTATGCCAACTGTACGTAAAGCCGTCATTCCAGCTGCAGGGCTCGGGACCCGTTTCCTGCCAGCGACCAAGGCCGTGCCCAAAGAGATGCTGCCAATTGTTGACAAGCCGGCTATTCAGTACGTGATCGAGGAAGCAGTCGGTGCGGGTATCGAAGATATCTTGGTGATCACGGCGCCATCGAAGAAGGCGCTCGAGGACCACTTCGACACCAATTACGAGCTCGAAGGCCTTCTCGAAGCACGAGGCAAGACCGAAATGCTCGATCTCGTCCAAGCCATCTCATCGATGATCAAGCTGCACTTCACGCGCCAGGGCCGGCCGTTGGGTCTTGGTCATGCCATTGGCATGGCTCGCAGTTTCGTCGGCGACGAACCGTTTGCGGTGCTGCTTCCCGACGACATCCTCGTCGATGACGGGGCACTTTTGCGGCGCATGATCGAGGTACAAGGCGAAACCGGTTCTGCCGTGATTGCTGCTGGTCACTACCCGCTCGAAGAAGTTATCTCCTATGGAGTAATCGACCCGATCAGTGTCAATGGCGACCGCATCGAGGTCCGCAAGATCGTAGAGAAACCGCCAATTGAGCAGGCGGCGTCGAACTATGGACTGGCACCAGGACGGTATGTGTTCCCGTCGGCGATCTTCGATGAGATCGATGCCACCCCACCTGGCGTTGGCGGTGAGATCCAGATCACCGATGCCATCGACGCCATGATTTCTAAGGGCGGCGTCACTGCATGCTTGAATCCGGGCAAACGTTACGACGCCGGACAAAAGCTCGACTATCTCCGAGCCAACATCGAGTTGGCGCTGGCCCATCCTGAGCTTGGCGACGAGGTCCGAGCGATGTTGACCAAGATCGTGAAGGCCGAAGGCATCGGATGATCCCTCTGAGCGAAGCCCAGGACTACGTCCTGAGCGGAACGACACCGGTAGGCACGATGTCGACCCCGATCGCAGATGCCCTCGGACTGGTGACCGCCGTGCCAATCATGTGTAACGAGCTCGTTCCGCCGTTCAACAACACGGCGGTCGATGGGTACGCAGTCATGGCCGCCGATACCGCCGGCGCTCCGGTCGACCTCCAGGTCATCGGCGCCATCGCAGCGGGCGAAGCTCCAACGATTGCGATAACTCCTGGCACTGCGATTCGGATCATGACCGGAGCGCCGCTGCCCGACGGCGCCGATGCAATCGTGATGGTCGAAGAAACCACCACCGCGGCCGATGATCTCACCGTTACCATCAACTCGTCGGTCGGCGTCGATGCTGCGGTGCGCCGGGCTGGCGAAGACATGCAGCCCGGCCAGCAAGTCTTTCCGGCCGGAACCTTGCTCCAGCCCGGTCATCTGGGCGTTCTCGCCACGCTCGGCCTCGAAGAAATCGTGACTCATCGGCGACCAACCGTCGGCGTCATTTCGACCGGCGATGAGCTCATCGAAGGGCCCCAGCAGCTCGCACCCGGCCAGATCCGTGATTCGAATCGCCGCACCTTGCTCTCGATGGTTGCCCAAACCGGCTGCGAAGCGATCGACCTCGGGCTCATCCGCGACGACGAGGCCGCCGTCGAAGCCGCATTGCGCAGCGGCGCCGACCAATGCGACGCAATCATCACGAGCGGCGGTGTAAGCATGGGCGACTTCGACTTCGTCAAATTGGTGCTCAGCCGCATCGCCGATATGCGATGGATGCAGATAGCAATCAAACCGGCCAAACCAATGGCGTTTGGCCGACTGGGTCGCACGCCGATTTTCGGGCTCCCCGGCAATCCAGTCTCGTCGATGGTCTCCTATGAGCTGCTGGCCCGGCCGGGTCTTCGTCACATGATGGGAATCACCGGCGACGAGCGGCACCGACCCCGTATTCGAGCAACTGCCGAAGGCCCGCTACCGAGACGGTCCGATGGCAAGACCCACTTCGCCCGTGTCAACCTTCGCTGGGTCGACGGCACTGCGACCGTTCGATCTGCCGGAGGGCAGGGATCACATCAGCTGTCAGCTATGGCGGGCGCCGATGCTCTGGCAGTTTTGCCCGACGGCGAAGGAGCCGAAGTGGGCGATTCGGTTGACATCATTGTTTTGCACAGCGACTGAGCAGGCGTCGACCCGCTGATGCCGTGCTTGCCCAACTGGGGTCGCGACGGTCAGATGACCACCTCGGGTGCTTATATGTTGTTCCGCCATCAGCTAGAACTATGAGCCAATGAAGACCGAGTACGCACCCGACAACACCCGATCGTCGATAATGATCGTCCTTGGTCTCGCGGCGGTCATGACCCTGATCGCAGTCTTGGTCGGCCTGAGCGAGAAGCCTCAAGTTGCATTCGTCGGCGTTGCGGCCGGATCTGGCAACCAACCTGCCGCCGCGGCTCCCGCTGCGAACTTCGGCTTCGACCCCGACGGCACCACTGGCGGTGCCGACGACGGGGCCGGCGACGGGGCCGACGCCGTAGCCAACGGTGCTGGAGATAATGCGGCCTCCGATGATGAGCTGGGCGAACCGTTCGACGAAGCACTCCCCGATTCCCAGCGAGCGCTGCCCGACACGATCATCGTCGTGCCGACCGTCGAACCCACCGCAACTCCCGAGGTCGCCGCCGCAGTTGCTCCTACCGCCGTCCCTGACGCCGAGACCGAAGCCGGCGCTCTCGCAGCCGACGCCCTTGGCACCGCCGTGCTTCCAACCACGACGGGCACGACCCAAGGCGCATTCTTCACCAAAAGTGACGAGGCCGAAGGGGCCCGGGTCGACCAGAACCTGATCACGATCAGCTACGCGCCAGACGGCACCGGCTCGTTCCAAGGCGTCCTCGACATCACCTACCCCGACGGCACCCACATCTTGATGAACATGTCGGGGCCCATCACCTGGACCACTGCCAATCCGCAGGTCGATGCGACACTCACCGGGGCATTCACGCTCGATGCGCCGATCGCGATCGACAGCACCGCCAGCAACGACGCCGAACTCACCATCAGCAGTCTGGCAACCGGATCTGGCTCGCTGTGCACGCCACAGTGTTTCGGGTTCACCTTCACCTCGCCCCTCTAGGCGCGGCCCGGGCTGCGGCCAAGCACGCCGCGTGCACCATGGCTGGCGGGTTGCGTCTGCTAGCTCCCAAACCCGGTGACGAGCAGGCCATCGAAAGTCCCGCTTCGCCCTGCGCTTAGGCTGAGAGCGGCGCAGCGGCGAGCACCGACTCCAGCGCCACGAGCCCATGTATGCGCACCTGCGTCGTGCGGGACATCGACGAAGGCTCTACGGCCTGAAAACGCAGCGTCTTGACGCTGCGCCCACCATGTCTCGGTCCAACTTGTCGCTTTAGGACTGGGAGCAGGAAACAGATATGGGGAAGAGCCGCCAGCGTGTCACAGGGCGGTGCAATACTCGATCAATGCCTCAGGACGAGCTGCCGTTGCCAGCTGACTTTGCGCGAGAAGTCATCGATGTTTCGGTCGCCGACGAGATGTCAGACTCTTTTCTTGCGTACTCGCTGTCGGTGATCACGAGTCGAGCAATCCCCGATGTCCGCGACGGACTCAAACCGGTCCAACGAAGAATTCTCTACTCCATGCTCAATATGGGTATCCGCCCGACCGGGCCGCACCGCAAATGTGCTCGAGTGGTCGGCGACACGATGGGTAACTTCCACCCCCACGGCGACTCGGCCATCTACGACGCGCTCGTACGCTTGGGGCAGGACTTTGCTCGCAACGTCACACTGATTGACCCCCAGGGAAACTTCGGCAGTCTCGACGAACCGCCTGCTGCGCATCGATACACCGAGTGCCGGTTGAGCAATGCAGCAATGGCCATGCTCGGCGAACTGGACGAAGACACGGTCGAGTTCACGACCACCTACGACGGCGAGTCGACCGAACCGCAGTATCTGCCGGGCCTGGTGCCCAACCTGTTGGTCAACGGCACCACTGGCATTGCGGTTGGCATGGCGACGTCGATGGCGCCCCACAACCTGGCCGAAGTCGCCAAAGCAATAGAGTTGGTGCTGACCCAACGCCGCCCGAAACCGACCACCGAAGAGCTGATGACGCACGTGCCCGGGCCTGACTTTCCGTCGGGTGGCATTGTGATCAATCGTGAAATGGCCGAGATCTACGCCAGCGGCCGAGGCTCGATCACGGTGCGGGCCAAAGCACACGTCGAGCAACTCACCCCCAAGCGCCAAGGCATCATCGTCACCGAATTGCCCTATCTGGTCGGTCCCGAAAAGATCATGGAAAAGGTCAACGGTCTGTTGCAGGCCGACAAGCTCAAGGGCGTCGCTTCGATCACCAACCTGAGCGACCGCACCTCGGGGCTCCGCCTCCAGATCGATTGCGAGATCGGCGTGAACCCGCAGGCTGTTCTTGCCCAGCTGTACCGAATGACACCCCTCGAAGACACCTTTGGTATCAACAACGTGGCCTTGGTCAACGGCGTGCCGACGACGCTGTCGCTCTATGACCTGTGCAAGCACTACGTCGACCACCGACTCGACATCATCCAGAAGCGCACCGACTTTCGTCTGGAGAGGGCCCGAGCTCGCCTCCACGTCGTTCTCGGCCTTCTCATCGCGCTCGACAACATCGACCAGGTTATTGCCATCATCCGCAGTTCCGAGACCGTTGCCGAAGCCCGCACTGAACTGATGGAACAGTTAGACCTCAGCGAGATTCAGGCCACCCATATTCTGGATATGCAGTTCCGACGCCTGGTGGGGCTCGAACGTCAGAAGCTGATCGACGAGCGCGAAGAACTGCTTGCCACCATCGACGACTTCGAGAAGCTGCTCGCGAGCGACAATCGTCAACGCAAACTTGTCATCGCCGAGCTCAACGAACTCGTCGAAGAGTACGGGCATCCTCGCCGAACCGAGATCGTGGCCGAAGCCGACATCGAGACCTTCACCAAGGCCGATATTGCCGCACCCGCCGACGTCGCCGACGAGGACTGCATCGTCAGCCTGTCGACGTCGGGCCAGGTCGGGCGCGAACCGTTCGATGGCGCAAAGCGCGCCAAGCCAGGGCGTCACGACTTGGTTGTCGCCACAATCGAAACGAACACCGCCTCTTCGCTGTGGGCAATCACGACCGAAGGACGAGCACTCTCGGCGCTTACTCACACCGCTGGCGACGTGTCATCTCGCACCCGGGGCAGCGCCGCCAATCAGCTCTTTGGCATGAATCGCAACGAAGAAGCGCTGATGATCGTGTCGGGCCCGATCCAAGGCCACATCGTCCTGGTGAGCCAGAACGGAGTCGTCAAACGACTCAGTGTCGAAGAGCTCGAAGCCACACGTTCGGGCAGTACCGTCATGCGCCTCAAAGATGGCGACCTGCTCGCCGCCGCGTTCGGGTGTCCCGATGGCGTCGACATCGTGATGGTTGCCGACAATGCCAATGTGCTGCGCACGAGCGTCGATGGCATCAGTGTTCAGGGCCGCGGTGCTGCGGGCGTTGCTGGCATGAAGCTCAAAGATGGCGCCAAGATTCTTGCGGCTGGCCCAGTCAACCCCGACGTGTGGGACGGCTCCATTGTTTCGGTGACCTCGGCCGCCGAAGCTAAGGCCACGCCGTTCGATGAAATTGCTGCCAAGGGCCGGGGCGGCGGAGGCGTACGGCTCACCAAGCTCAAAGATGGCGACACCCTGCGCGCGGCCTACATCGGTTCGATCGAGAATCTGTGGGTGCTGATGTCGACCGACGACGACGCCAGCAAGCTCGACCCGGTGCCGGTTCCATTCTCGATCGAGCCCACCAAACGTGATCTCGTCAGCAGCGGTACCGACCGCCAGATACTAAGCATCGGCGTCGTGCGGTGGGGCTGATGCACTCGCCTCCTGTTCGCCGACCCACCGCCCGGTAGATAACCACCACCACCACCACGAAAGCACTTCTCATGGCTACCAAAAAGTCGTCGAGTTATAACGCCGCAGCAATCGAGACACTCGAAGGCCTCGATGCCGTGCGCAAACGCCCCGGCATGTACATCGGCGGCACGGGCAGCCAAGGGCTCACCCATCTTGTGTGGGAGCTCATCGACAACGGGGTCGACGAAGCCGCCGGCGGCTACGCCAACAAGATCGAGATCGTCTTTCACCGAGATCGATCGATCGAGGTCATCGACAACGGCCGCGGGATACCCATCGGTAAACATCCAAAACACAAGGTCTCGGCGCTCGAAGTCGTACTGACCGAGTTGCACGCGGGCGGCAAGTTCGGCGGCGGCGCCTACGGCGCATCTGGTGGTTTGCACGGCGTGGGCGCATCGGTCGTCAACGCGCTCAGCGCCAAAATGGCGGCCGAGGTCGATCGCGAAGGCCACACCTGGAAGCTCGAGTTCCAGAATCAAAAGGCGGGACGTTTCACCGGCAGCACGTTCAAGGCTGGTCACGAACTCGAAAAAATCAAGAAGATCTCCAAGAACAAAACCGGTAGCCGCATTCGCTTCTGGCCCGATTGGGACATCTTCGATGCCGATGCCACGATCGAGTACGACGATGTTCGCGACCGCGCGGCTCGGGCGACCTTCTTGGTGCCAGGCCTCAAGATCAAGCTGGTCGACAAGCGCACCGGATCGAAACGAGAAGACGAATTCTTGTCGCGTGGCGGCCTCAAAGATCTGGTCGAGTACGAAACATCCGGCGACACCGTGACCCGAGTGATCACCTTCAGCGGCATTGAGACCTTCGAAGAGAAGGTGCCGGTCAACGGAAAGATGACCAAGGTCGAACGAGAGTGCACGGTCGATGTCGCCTTGCGGTGGACCGCTGGTTACGAGACATCGGTTTCGTCGTTCGTCAACACCGTGCCCACACCCGACGGCGGAACACACCTCAACGGTTTCGAACGAGCGCTGACCCGTGCCATCAACGACAAGCTGTTGCCGGGGACCAAGAAGCTGGCAAAGCTCGCCAAACAAGACAAAGACCGCGCCGTCAAAGACGACGTGCACGAGGGCCTTATCGCTGCCATCAAAGTCACCTTCCCCGAACCCCAGTTCCGAGGCCAGACCAAACGAGAGCTGGGCACACCTGCGGTGCAGAGCATCGTGTACGAGGTCGTCAAGACGGGACTGACCAACTGGTTCGACGGCGAAGGCCCGAAGTCTCACGTCAATGCGCTGCGAGACAAGGTTGCTACCGCGATCTTGAACCGGGTGGCGTCGAGACAGATGCTCGAGAACAAACGCAAGGCCGCAAGCTTCGGATCTGCAGGCATGCCCGCCAAACTTGCTGACTGCCGCACCCACGGCATGGACAGCGAACTACTCATCGTCGAGGGCGACTCGGCTGCGGGTCCGGCCAAAGCAGGACGAGACAGCAAGACCATGGCGATCCTGCCACTACGAGGCAAGGTCGTTAACGCTGCCAAGGCGACCATGAAGCAAGTACTCGATAACAGCGAAGCCCAAGCACTGTTCACTGCGGTAGGAGCCGGCAGCGGCGAGTCCTTCGACCTTGATTCGGCCCGTTATGGCCGCATCGTCATCTTGTGCGACGCCGATGTCGACGGCAGCCACATTCGTTGCTTGCTGCTCACGTTGATGCACAAGTACATGCGCCCGATGCTCGAAGCCGGTCGGATCTATGCCGCCCAGCCGCCGCTGTTCACCACCAAGATCAACGGCGAGAACTACCGGGCATTCTCCCCCGAAGAGAAAGACGAAATCACCGCCGAGTTGAGCAAGGGAAACCGTCGGGCCGAAAACATCCGCTGGCAGCGGTTCAAGGGCCTGGGCGAGATGAACGTCGACGAGTTGGCAGCGGCCGCCCTCGACCCCGAAACCCGCATCCTCAAACGACTGACCATGCACGACGCGGCCCAGGCCGCTGCGGCCGCCAAGATGTTCGATGTCCTCATGGGATCAAACGTCGAAAGCCGACGCGACTACATCATCAAAGAAACCGCCCTCTTCGACCGCGAAGCCCTCGACGTCTAATGGGTCGACCCCCGACTGTCACGTACCCTGGGCTCGTTGACGGTACCGAGCACTGTTCTAGCGGCCGAACTTCCACGTCATCAGCACCAGCATCACGGCGAGCGAAAGATGAAGAATGCCGCCAAGCATTGCCTTTCGGTCTTCGCCGATGTTGAAGACGCGTAACCAGTTCGGAGGGTAAATCGCGGCGGTCAGCACCAGGATCACTATCCAAAGGGCACCACCGACCGAGAGCCAGGTTTGTTGAAAGTTATATGCCTTATCGCCTGCGCCCTGGCCACTGAGACCGACCATTGCTCCGCCTGCGATTCCAGCGACCAGGAACATCGGGAACATGATCTTGGACGCTGTCTCATTGACAAGGTCTTGCATTGCATGGCCAGACGACCGCCGGGCACGTACCGCAATCATCGGCGCAATAAACGCCATGCCAACGCCCAGAATCACACTGAAGATGTGCACGAGGTACACGATGTTGTAGGGCGTATCCCAAAGAGCTGCGATCATGCTGGCAAGACTAGTGCTCTGCCCGAGGCTTCGCAGTGTCAGATAAATGACCCAGCAACGTCTCTTTTGGGGAGCGGTCGCGAACTGTCGTACCCCAGTGGTAGAACTACATCTATGGAATTCGTCGATGACCAGCCGGCAGAGCTTGCCGAGCCAGATGTCCCAGATATCGAGGTCGCCGACGAACATCTGGGCTTGGGCAATGACTACCGGCCTCGCCATCTTTCGCCGAGCAGCGCCAGCCTGTATCAACAATGCCCCCGCAAGTGGCGCCATCGTTATGTCGACCGGCTACCTGACCCTCCAGGGGAACCTGCGCTTGTAGGCACCTTTGCGCACCTCGTGCTCGAACATCTTCTGCAAAAGCCCGAAGGCGAACGCTCACAAGATGCCGCCAAGAAGTTAGCCCGAGATCACTGGCCCGAGATCGAACACGACAAGGACTATGTCGCACTTGGACTGACCGACAGCCAAGCCAAAACGTTTCGGTGGAAAGCGTGGGAAGCCATCGCCGGATTATGGACGCTCGAGAATCCCGACGAAACCGAAGTACACGCCACCGAACACGAGGTCCAGGTCGACATCGGCGGCGTTCCGTTTCGCGGCATCATCGACCGGGTCGACATCGTCAAAGAGTCACTGGTGATCAGCGACTACAAGTCGGGCAAGGCTCCCGACGACCGATATCGGCATCGCCCACTCAAGCAAGTCTTGCTGTATGCCGCTGCGGTCGAGGCGAGCTTCGGTCAACGCCCGCTGGGTGCACGCTTGCTCTATCTGGGGCAACGAACATTGGGTGTCCGAGTCACCCAACAGAACCTTTCCGACGCAGTCGACGAACTCGCCACAACTTGGTCATCGTTGACCAACGACTGCGAGTCCAACGAGTTCGCAACCTCAACCGGACCGTTGTGTGCATGGTGTCCGTTTCTGGCTGAATGCCCCGACGGCCAGCAGGAAGTCGTGTCACGAAACGAAGCTGGATCGGTTCGTGCCGATGCCCCTGGCCTTGCGGTGATCTACGCCCAGGCGGGATAGCTACGTCGGCTTGCTGGCGGCTAGCTGCGCCAGCGGATTTCGATGTGTTTGTGTAGCCATCGCACAATGATGAGGCCGGCAACGGCACCGACGGCGGAACCCACCTTGGCCAATCGGATCAGCTGATCATCAGGGGGTGCTGGCACCGGGGTCACCGTCGGGCGACTGAAACTGTCGTCGCCTGATCCCGGCAACCGGCCACTATGTACCCCCGCATCCACGCCCTCACCGTAGCTCGCATTGGCGTAGTCCGCGAGTCCAAGCTCAATGTGGACTCATGCAGACGTCATGGCTTTGGTCACATCCCCACAGACCGCGTGCCATTTGGGGTGTGAAAGTATTACCGTTGTGTGACGGAAACGCCGTATGGTCTTTCCTCTGCACTCATAGTTACTCGCTGTATGACTCCTCTCCGCCCCCAAACGTCGGCTGCCGGCCGCCCAAACCGTGGCCCACTCACCCGTGGGCGCGCCGCGCGAGTCGTCGGCACCGCAGTTGCAGGTGTGCTTGCGCTGCTGGCACTGAACACCTTGCAGTCCAACTCCGGGGATTCGGCGACCGGGGTCTCTACCCAATCGGTCCTGAGCCTGCCATTCGCCAACAACGAACCGACTGCAACGCCTGAGATAGCTCCCACGCCCTATCCCACCACGGCCCCGATACTGGCTCCGACGGCGACACCGACCCCTGCACCCACTGTGGCGCCACCGCCCACGGCCACCGCCGTGCCGCCAACACCCATACCCGCTGCGACCGCCGCCCCGGTACCACCAACCGCCGTACCCGAACCGGCCGTCGCGGCCGCACCAGAGCCGGCCGTTTTCGCTGCCGACGCGGCGGTTGCTTCAGAGGCCACCGAGCAAGAACTGCAGCCCACACCGGAACCAACTGTCTCGGTTGCACCGGAACCGACCCCTGAACCAACTGCCTCGGTTGCACCAGAACCAACACCAGAACCAACGCTCGAACCCACACCAGAACCCACGCTCGAACCAACACCAGAACCGACGCCGGAACCAACGCCGATTCCTGTCGCTGACCCTGCGACCCTCGAGGCCTACGTGCTGGGCGAAATAAACGACGTGCGAGCAAATGCTGGTCTCGGCCCACTCATTCTGGACCCGTCGATCTCGGCGGTGTCACGAGACTGGTCCCAGACAATGGCTCAGGGTGGGTTCTTCGAGCATCGCCCCGGCGCCCAGCTCGATGTGATGATGCCCGCAGGGTGGCGCAAATGGGGCGAGAACATCGCCAGCGCCCCCGACATCTTCTATGCCCAAGACTCGCTCGAGGCGAGCCCGGGCCACTACGCCAACATGGTCAATCCCAGCTATACCCACATCGGCATCGGTGTGTACGTGAGCGGACAACAGGTCTGGGTAACCCAGAACTTCGGCCAATACTAAGCCACCGGCCCGCTGGCTAGGGCGCCCAGGCCGTCAGCATGGCTGGCCCCAACGCCTGGTACCCCTCGTTGTTCAGGACTCCCTCGTCGAGCGCGCCGCGGTCTTCGAGTAGCTCCAACGCGAGCGAAAAGGCCCACTCGGCGTAGCCACGGTCAGACTTCTGAATCGATGATGAAACCTCGGGGCATCGGTTGACGTAGTCGACCAATGCCGCACCGCTGGCCTCGGCCCCCCGTCCGGCTCGCAACATGCCGATGCCAGCACCGAGCCAATCTGCCCATTCAAGCCAGAGCAGCGCTTCTCGCTCCCGAGCGCTGAAGTCACCCCCGTCGCCACGAATCAATGCGCTCCACAACTCGACCAGCTCTGGTGCTGCGTCTTCGATCTGCTCACTCGGCTTGTCACCAACCGCTGCCCGCAACGTCGAGAGAGCAACTCGATTCGCATCCGCGAAACCAGCGTCGTCGAGCCCTCGTCGTATGTCGATTTGCTCGACCTGCGATGCAATGCTGGGCAGCATGTAGTCGGCGGCCCGACGTATCCGTTGTCGGACGAACTGCTGATTCGCGCCAACTCCAGGACCGTTCATTGCGTGGCCGACGTTGGCCTCGGGCCAGGCCGACACAACCATCTGCACGGCTTCTTCGATCGTTACCTCGTGGACTCGCACTCGGTCATCGACCAAAACCGCCTCGTCCAACAACGTTCGCGGCGGCCCTGTCAGCTGGAGGTCTTCGAGTTCGCCCTCCTCGGTCACCTCGACCAAGACGGAGTGTCCGGCGTCGATGTCGTAACCCTCGAGTGATTGCATCCGGATCGGATTGTCGAAGCCCAACACGATCGAACGGCCAAAGGGTGCCTCGACAACCCAAGCCTGCTCGAGCTGAGATGCACCGACCTGCCGAGCAGCAGGGAACAGTTCGTGGTCGAGATCTACGACGACCTGCCCGGCGGTGGCAGCAAGCGAGTCGTCGTCCCCCGCCAGCAGCTCTGCCATTGCAAGGCACAGCAAACCAGCGATGGGCGTACCTTCGGCGGCACAGTGGTCGATGAAGACGCCCGGAGTCACTTCGTGGTCGAACAAGGCAAACAGCCCGCTGACCCACGCCTCGATCTGCGGGCCATCGAGCTCAGCAACGATCTGAGACCGCTCGAACAGATCGGCGAGCAGCGCTGCGGTTTCGGGGGTCGTTTCCACTTGTTCGGTCTAGCGTGAGATGAGTGAGCATGCACCTCCAGGACACGGCTGATTGTTCTCGCCTGCCTCTCGGAGCTGGCTGTGCCTGAGCTTCCCGAAGTCGAGACCATCCGAGCCCAGCTCGATCCGGTGATCTCGGGCTGCACCATCACCTCGGCATCAAGCCACCCGTCAGCCAAGTTCACGCCTGCGATAGAAGCCCAGGGCAGTCTCATCGAACGTGTCCGGCGACGGGGTAAGTACTTGCTGATTGATCTCGACGATGACCGCGAACTCATCATTCATCTCGGAATGACCGGTGTGCTCACGGTTCTCGACCAGATCGACGAACACCCGCACGTGCGAGCTTGTTGGCAACTCGACGACAAAAGAACGCTGACCTTTCGCGACACCCGGCGTTTCGGGCGCATTCGGGTAGTTCCGTCGGGCGAGTACTCGACTATCGCAACCCTGAACCATCTGGGCCCTGAGCCATTCGACGAAGCCTTTACCGGAACCCACCTGTACACCGAGTTGCGCAAGAGTTCGCGACGACTTAAGACCCAACTGCTCAGCCAACGGCCCGTTGCCGGGCTCGGAAACATTTACGCCGACGAAGCGCTGTGGCTCGCCAAGGTACGGCCCTCGGCCCGTACGATCTCGAAACCTGCAGCAACACGACTTCGAGACGCCTGCATCGAAGTGATCGCCAGCGCTATTGCCAACGGCGGAACAACGCTGCGCGACTACCGCAACGCCGAGGGCGAGTCCGGCAGCAATCAGTTCCATCTTCGGTGCTACGGGCGTGCGGGCGAACCATGCGAGCGGTGCGGCACCGAGCTGCGTTCGGCTGTCCTCGATGCTCGCACCACAACGTGGTGCCCGAGATGCCAAAAGCGCTGACTGCCTGCCGGAACGGAAACAGAAGTTGCGCGCTCGCACATCAGCTGGCATCATCTTGGACCAAGTGCGGGCGGAGTAGCTCCACGAGGTACCAGCTCCACAAGGTATCAACTGTTGGGCGTGTGCATCGAGCTCACGCCCAACGGTCGTTTTTGACCACTGCTCCGAGGCCGACGACCAATTGCACGCACTGAGCAGTAGATTTACGCTCGTGCTGCGGCGAGCTCTTGCCATCTTGATTCTGCTCGGACTGCTTGCGAGCGCCTGCTCTGGCGGCTCCGACGAAACCGCCGAGACACCAGACGATGATCGCAGCGGGCCCGAAGCGTCGATCTTGCCGCCAGCAGATACCGACCCCGACTTCAGCCCCGACGAGCAGGAGGCTCCACCCGAAGAAAACCCTGACGACGGCCGGCTTGTGGTGCAAAGCGCCGAGTCGCAACTCAGCACCATGTTGCCCGATGGCAGCGAACCCATGGAGCTCACCGACCCAGGCACAATCAATGTGCAGCCATCTTGGGCGCCCGATGGTTCACGCGTCGCCTGGGTGGCCGTCGACGAAGCAACCGGGCAAGCCAGCATTGCTGCTGACCGATTCGACCGCAGCGACTTCAGGTCCGTCGATGTCGACCCAGCACCAACCTATTTGGCCTGGGACCCTTCGGCCGCCCGCATTGCACACCTCGCCCCGGCAACGGGCGGCATCGACTTGAGCATCGCAGAGATCCTCGACGAGGACGGACCCACCAACCGGCGCGTCGACCGAGGACAACCCTTCTTCATCACATGGGGGCCCGACGGCGACGAACTGCTGGTCCACGCATCGGGCTTCCGACTCGACCGCATCGACCTCGGTAGCGCAACCGTCATCGTGGATGAATTCCCTGGCAACTTCGGCGCAGCGACCTGGCTTGCCGAAGGTAACTCGTTGTACTTCGCCGACGTCGAGGACGAGCAGCAGTTCTTGGTGTCGTCTGGCGAATCGGGCGAGGGCCGCCGTCCGCTCGTCACATTCGAGGGTGAGCTCCGCTTCAGTTTGAGCAATGAGGGCAACCGCATTGTGATGCAGTCTGTGCCTGCGCCCGAGGAGGATCCGGTCGTGACTGCCTCGACTGGGCTAGAGCCGCCCAAGGTCGAGGCCACGTTGCTTCAAACCAATCCAACCCCGGAGCCAACACCCGAGTACGACGATTCGCTCGACCCCATTGATGAGATCCTGACCGGTATCCCCTACATCATGGGGACGTTCGGCGGCGAACCCTTTGCCTTGTCGGACAACCCCGCGGTCGCCATGTTCCCAAGCCCCGACGGGCAGGCCATTGCCTGGATGGAACAGGTGCCGGGCCGCTCCGGCGCCATGACGTTGCACTTCGATATTGGTGGCCAGCAAGTAGAGCTACCGGCGTTCGTTCCCAGCACTGAAACGCTTGAGGCCTACTTCCCGTTCTTTGACCAGTACTCACAAAGTCACGACTTCTGGTCACCAAGCAGCAACCTGTTCGTGTATTCCGGCCGCCCCGAAGGTTCGACCGAACCCGACGGCATCTGGGTCTATGACCTCACGGCGGGGGTTCAGACACGAATCGCCGACGGGGTGGTCGCATCGTTCACCCGGACACCACAGGCCGGCGGCGCCCGCTCAGCTCTATAGTTCAGCCACCGAGCAACCAGCAACAACCGACGCTGCGGCGCCACGACGCAGCCGGGTGGTCAACCCTGAAGATGTGCTTTTAGTTGGTGGATTCGGGAAGGCCGTGGAGGTGGCTGGCGTCGTTGTAGCGGCCGAGGCGCCAGCGGCGTGGCGGACCGTGCGAGGTGGTGATGAACTCGGTGACCGATGTGTTCGTGGTCCACAGCTGAAACGGCGCTTCGCTGTAGATACCGAGAAGGCGCCGAAACACCACGTCGACGACACCGCCATGGCAGACAACCATCAGCGTCTTGCCAGCCCGTGGGGCCACGAAATCGTCAAACGCCTTGCCGACCCGGGCGAAGAACGTGGCGCGGCTCTCGCCACCAGGAGCAAGCTCTTGGTACGGCTCAGCCATCTGATCGATTGCGCCGTAGCGCTCGATGTAGTCGGCGAACGACATTCCGTCGGCGTCGCCCGGCCGAAACTCCTCGAAATCAAGCTCGATCTGAAGCTCGAGCCGGAGCGCTTCGTTGATGACCTCGGCGGTTTCCCGAGCGCGGGACATCGTGCTGGCCCACAGTTCGTCGATCTTGGGAAATTCTTCGGCCGCGACGCGATCGCGCAACCGCTGAGCTTGCAGACGGCCAAGGTCAGACAATCCGGAACACGTCAGCGGCCCGCCGATCAGGCGGTCGACAGTGACATTGGATTCGCCGTGACGAACCACGAACAGGCGGGTGGATGGAGGTTGATTTGTTTCGGTCATGGAAGAAGGACTCGCCCGTCGATACCCGTCACGGCATGCCCGCCGACCCAGAGGCTGGTCTCGGAGGTCTGCGAAATGAAGACCCGGCCATTGCGTAGCCAAGCGTGACCGGTGCCGATCGTAAGATGGCCTGCTTGAACCCTCGGGTCACGCTACGAAACGATCGCTAGCGGTAGATGTCGGCAGCGCAGGAACCGTCGTTGGTCACCGTGGTGATATCGACGCCGGATTCGGTCACGACCATGGTGTGTTCGAATTGAGCGGTCCGGCGGCCGTCGGTGGTGACCGCAGTCCAGTCGTCGTCCCAGATGTAGGGATCGATGGCCCCCAGCGTGAGCATCGGTTCAATGGTGAAGCTCATACCGACTTCCATCTTTCGGGTGAGCCGAGGATGGTAGTAATGCGGGATCTGCAGGTTGGAGTGAAACTCGGTTCCGACGCCGTGACCAATGAAGTCCTCGACAACACCCAGACTGTGCTTCTTGGCGTGCGTGTCGATGGCTTTACCGATTGCGTTGAAGGGCGCTCCGGGGCGCACCGTGGCGATCGCGTTGTACATCGACTGGCGGGTCTCGCGCACCAGCATTTGCGACACATCATCGACGTCGCCGACCAGAAACGTGCAGCTGGTGTCACCGTGAACGCCATCGAGGAAGATCGTGACGTCGATGTTGATGATGTCTCCGTTGCGAAGTTGCCGGCTGTCGGGGATGCCATGACAGATGACTTCGTTGATCGAGGTGCACACCGATTTGGGAAATCCGCGATAGTTCAGCGGGCTCGGGTAGCCGTTGCGCGCCACGATCTCGTCGTGCACCCGAGCGTCGATCGCGTCGGTCGTGACGCCAGGCGCCACTAGCGAGCCAGCGATGATCAAGACTTCGGCGGCTGCGGTGCCGGCCCGGTGCATCGCTGCAATCTCGTCGCTCGTGCGAACAACATCGGAAACCGACGGGCCGGGTTCGCCAGACATCGCGTAGGGCGGACGAGCAATCGTTGCGGGCACGGTTCGGCGAGGACCGACCAGGCCCGGCAGCACGGGCGGCTCCGATGGTGGAGCTAGTAGTGCCGTTCCGCCTTTGCGCTTCCGTTTAGCCATAAGGCCCACCATATCCGACGAACTTCGGCCCTAGCGGAGCGGACCAACACAGACATCGGAGCGACGGAGGAGCGGGCGTAGTCCGGTATTGGCGCTGGAGCGCTTCAACCTGTCCGAGCTGAAGGGCCGGTAGTCCGCGCAAGCCCCTGACAGACAGGGATGCCGGAGCTACGCAGGAGCCGCCGCACACGACGCGTGGCCATATCCGACGAACGTCGGCCCGAGCGGAGCGTTTAAGCTCGGACTCCTATGACGTTTCGCGGACTCCTACTCACCAAAGACGACGATGGCGTGCATGCCGAGGTCACCACGATCGAGGAATCACAGCTGCCCGACCACGAGGTCTTGATCGACGTGTCGCATTCGACCGTCAACTACAAAGACGGCATGGCCGTGATGGGCAGACCTGGCATCGTGCGTGACTATCCAATGGTGCCGGGCGTCGATGTGGTCGGCACGGTCTCGGCCGGCGACACCAGCAGTTGGGACGCGGGCACGGTCGTAACCATCAACGGGTTCGATGTTGGCGAGGCTCATTGGGGCGGCTTTGCCGAGAAAGCCCGCATGAAGTCCGAGTGGCTCACACCGGTGCCCGACGGCATGACGGCTGCCCAAGCCGCAGCGATAGGCACTGCTGGCTACACCGCAATGTTGTGCGTCATCGCGCTCGAGGAACAGGGCCTGACCCCCAGTGACGGACCGGTCATCGTGACGGGTGCCGCCGGAGGTGTGGGCAGCGTTGCCGTGGCTGTTTTGGCCAAGCTTGGCTTCGAAGTCATTGCCTCGACGGGTCGCGCCGAAGCCGAGGGCGACTATCTGCGCCGTCTCGGAGCACACACGGTGGTCGACCGCAGCGAACTCGGCGAACCGGGCAAGCCTTTCCAAAAGCCGCAGTACGCAGGGGCGGTCGACCCGGTCGGGAGTAACACGTTGGCGAACGTGCTGGCCCGCATGCAGGACAATGGCATCGTGACCGCCTGTGGTCTGGCCCAAGGTCCCGATCTCAACACCACTGTCTTGCCGTTCATACTCAGAGGAGTCACGCTCGTTGGCATAAATTGTGTCCACCGACCCCAAAGCGACCGCAACGTTGCGTGGGAGCGGCTAGTGCAAGATCTCGACCCTGCGCTGCTCAACGAGATCACTTCGACGGTATCGCTCGACGGTGTTCCTCAGGTCTCCAAGGACATCTTGAACGGACAGGTACGCGGCCGGGTCGTCGTCGAACTGTAGACCGCTGGCAAATCGACATCTTGCGTAGAAACTTCTCGTTGTGTGAATCACTTCACAGACGGACCAGCCGAGGCCCGTCAAACTGACTGCACAGCGGCGAATCCCCCCTCCCGAGCGGCGGAAACCTCGGGAGGAAAAGCTGGCGGGAGTAGATTCGGGTGGGGCGCACAGCGTCTCATCCGAATCCTTCCTTCGACCCCACGGGGTGCCAAGCCAGTGACGCCTCACCCCGTCGCTGATGACCCCACGGGGTGCCAAGCCAGTGACGCCTAACCCCCGTCGCTGATGGCCCACAGTTCGCCGCGCCGGTGACCCACGAAAATCTGCCCATCCCAGACCGCCGGAGTCGACTCGATGCACCACGGCAATCCAATACTCCATAGCTTTTGTGGATCGCGAGTGGTGTCGGCAACGTCCCATGCATGCATGACGCCTGAGCAATCCGCCTGGATCAGCACGTCATCGACTACCACCGGCGATGACCAAACCGGCCCAGGTAATTTGACGCTCCAGCGAGTCTCGCCGGTGCCTCGATCGATGGCATGCAGATTGCCCTCGTTGGTTGGCACGTACAGCACATCTTTGTGGAGTGCGGGTGTCGCCCATATCCCGTCGGGAACTCGAACATGCAGATCTCGACTCCAAACGACCGGGTCATCGGGCTGGTTCGGATCGAGTTTGATCAGCTGGCCAAGCTCGACGGCTCGACTGAAGGCTCGTTCGAGTTCGACACCGACGTACGCGAAACCTTCGTCGTCGATCACGACCGAAGCATCGACGTCGTCGCCGGTCCAGAAGCGGAACACCCGGGTTGGGTCGACGCCCTGCTTGAGCCCGGCAATGTCCCACGCCTGGATGAGTCCGCCGCTGTTCCCAAACCACAACGTGTCACCGACGATGGTGATCGCGGTCTCGATCGACACATTGGAGTCGCCGAGATCTCGAAGCAGTTCATCATCCCACCCCGGCGCAAAGAAGATGAGTTCTGGCTCAACCGTGACGAGCCCGGCTGCGTCGTAACCTCGGTTCAGTTTGACGATGTGCAGGTTCGAGTTCTCGCCTCCGACAAAGAGATGATCGTCGACGACAACACCCGGTCCGTCCCAGTCGTTGTTCCAGAGCGTTGGTTGCGCTTCGTCTGCGCCGAGCCGCCAGAGTTCACGCGGCGACGCTCCGTCGAATGCGACGATGCGGTAGAAGCTGTCACGAGACCCGAAGTAAACCAGCGGGAACTGGTCGGGATCGATGGTGACCGAACCCTTAATCAGATCGTCGACGCCGAAGTCAGCAAGGATGCGATCGCCGGTTGTGGCGTCGAGGAAGTGCACTGCGGGTGCGTAGGAACCAAACACCACCCACCGGCGGCCGTTGTAGTCAAACACGGCTGGTTGTCCGGTCCAGCCGGTGCCGCACCACTCGGTCGTTTCTTGACCAACTGTGCTGAACGAGCACAGCTCTTTGCCAGTTCCAAAGCGCCACTGCGCCTGCGGGTTCAGGGGCACGGGACCTGTGCCGTAGAAACTGCGAGTTGGGTTGCCTCGAAACGTAAGCAGACCAGGCGTGGTGCCCACATTCTGACCGACTGTTGCTGGATCAACCCATCCGCTGAAGGTCGGCGTGGGGGTCGGTGTTGGTTCAGCTGCGACCGGGGGCAGTTCGAGCGGGGCTGTGGTTGCAATGACGTCGGGGACAATGGCTTGAATAGTTGGCCGATCATTGGTGGTCGACGTCGAGTCGCTTCCGGTGCACGCTACGACACACACCAAAACGCAAGCCACGATTGCCGTCCAGCTGATGGCCCCGGCTCGCCTGGTCATCGTCGCCGCATGTCTATTGCGGTGCGGGCAACGCAGCACCGTCGAGTGACCAGGCTGCGTAGCCCGTCATCGGGTTTGCGCCGTCGCTGGCAAAGAATCCGGTCGGCACTCCCCCAAAGGGCACCACGAACCAGACCCAATCGTCGAAGCAGCCGTCGTCGCCAACGACGATCTCGGTCTCGGTGCGAGCAATGTTCCATCCGTCGACGCTGAGCCCGAACTCTGGAATCTTGGCGGCGCTCGCACAAACGGTCAACGCAATACCGACCACTCGGGTGCCTTCGAGCTCGGACTCGGTGCCGACGAGTTCGGACCAACCGCTGACCTGCACGGTTGTGTCGGCAAGCGACCCGGCAACAAAGGTCACGGTCTGGCCCGCACGAAACACCGTCGCATCGTCGGCGTCCAGCTCAGCCGCACTTGACCCACCGCCGCGAGGTTCATCGACACTGTTACGTTCTGCATCACTGATGTCCCATTGGTAGACGTGCCGCTCGGCGTCGTCGGCTGCGGACTTGCGTGTCGTGAGCACATAGCGCGCCGTCGACGGCGCTTGGTCACCACTCCAGATGACTGGCAGCCAGCCGCGTGTGCATGTTGCGCTCGACGGGAAGAAAAAACCAGGCGCCACTACGGGATGTCGAGTCAGGAGACCTCGGTCACGTACTCGATCCTGCGAGAGCACGTCGGTTTTGTCGGCGTGCACGAAGAACTCGGCGGTGCCGAAACCTGCGGCATCGATGCCCGCGCTGCACATGCTCACGTCGAGTACGACCAGTTCGGTGGTCGGATCTGCTGCCGCGTCAGCATCACCGAAGAACGGATAGCTCGTCTGCGTTTCGTCGGAGAGATCGGCAAAAGCCGTTGGCCACTGAACGAACCCGTGCACCGCAATCAGGTTGCCCTGTAAGTCTTGGACTTGGGCCCCAGCATCGAGGTCGATGACGTCGGCCACGACATCTTGGTCAGCGAGTGTTGATGCTGATGGGGCAGAAGTGCCAGAAGTTGCTGTTGAGGTTGAGGTGGTGTCAACTTCTGCTGCGGTGTCGCTCGATGACGTCTCGTCGTCCGGCGAGGCGGCCGGTGCGGGTGTCTCGGTCTCGTCGGTGGCCGATCTGGGTTGTACCGGATCTGGGTTTGAACAGCCCGCCGCCGCAAATACCGCCAAAACAAGCCAAAGTATGGCCGTTTGCGCGTGCCGTTGTCGTGCTGGCATGGTCCGTGACGAGCCCTTTCGTGCCACTACGCTGTCTACGCAACAGTGCCGCATGACCCTACTGCGCTCAGCTTCGCAAATCGCGGCGGGCCAAACCTCACCGACTGCGGCCAAACATGGGCCAGAAAGCCCTTATCAAGCGTGGCAATTCTGCCTAGGATTGCGGCCGTGGCTAGGGACTATGGCGAACATCTTGATGCAGACTCGTTGCGGCTCTTGGCCGAAACGACGGGATTTGCGGCAACGGCCGACGAAACCGCAAGGTTTCAGAGTCGTCCCCACGACATTCGCGTTGCGCTCGCATCTCCGGAAGCAGTCACCCTCCTGGACCTGACCGAACGCAGCAACCAGGTGCAACATCGCCTGTTACAACTCGCCGTTGCCGTGCATCAGACCGCGGGCGTGATCTGCCAGTCAGGTTGGAGTGCCTCAGATGAGACAGTTATCGATCTCACCCTGCTGAGCTTCAGCGGTCAGTCCCAGCACCAACGGTTCGTTGTCGGGCTTTTGGCTTCGTATTTGAATGCACCTGCGCCGGCCGAACTGGCCGACCTGTCACCGTTACCGACTGCGTGCAACAAGGCGCGCCTGGACTCGTTGATCGACCTGTGCGTCACCGCAAGCGATACCGAGCGCGCCGGCGCGTTGCGCCTGCTCGGCGACGAGGCACTTTTTACCGCCAGCATGTTTCCTGCGATCGCGCACCGGACGCCAGTCGACCTGGCCATGTTGAACACGCTCAAGTCGGTGCTTCCCAAGGCGGTCGTGGCATTGATGAACGAACTCGAGCCTCAACTTCGGTCGCTGCTCGATGTGTACCTCATGTTCGGTCCGGTCTGGTATCGCATGGCGGCTCAGAATCTGCTCTTCAGCGGCGAACGCGAATCTCTGAACAGCATCGCGACCGACTTCCCGACGGCCCGCCGCTTCATCGTGCGAGTCGCGCAAGGCCCGCTGGCAGACATCAAACACGACCTGTATCCCGACATCGCCTAAACGAATCGCCTGATCGGGCAGACGCCTAGGCCAGACTGTCTGGGTGGATCAGCACAACGAGATTGTCCTTAAGGGAGGACGGGCCAACGTCGGCAACGTTGTGCGTATCGGCGACCAGGTTGCACGACCGACGTACGCCCAGACCGAAACGGTCGATCACTTCCTGCGCTTCCTGACCGACGCGGGCGCAGCCTTTGTCCCTACTTCGATGGGATTCGATGACCAAGGTCGCCACCGTCTGAGCTTCATCCCCGGCGTGGCTCCAGCTCCGCCCTACCCCGAGTGGGCGTTCGACGAGTCGCTCCTGGTGCAGGTTGCGGCGATGCAACAGGAACTGCATCGGCTGGCACGTAGCTACAAGCCCGAGTCAGACGCCATTTGGGCGGTCTCGGCTGGCGACTATTTTCCGCCGTCGGCGTTCGACACGACCGACCTTGTCGTCTGCCACAACGACTTGGGCATGACCAACGTGATCGTCGACGAAACTGGCCAGCTCGCGGGATTCATCGACTTCGACTACTGCCGACCAGTTGATCGTCTCTTCGACATCGCGGTCGCGGTCCGGCATTGGGCACCGTTTGGCGACCTCGATCTCCGCAGCGATCGTGAACTCGACCGAGTAGCCCGCTTCGCGCTCTTCTGCGACGTGCACGAACTCAACGACGCCGAACGCCAGCGAGTCGTCGATCTGGCGGTCGCATTCTTGAACCATGCCCGAGAGAACCTCAAAGTGTTGGCTGCGGCTGGCCAGGTGGGTTTCCAGCGCCTGCTCGACAACGGCTACGAGGCGACCAACCTTGCCACCGTGCAGTGGCTCCACGACCACGCCGAGCAGCTCGTAGCCACGGCGTAACCGGTTGCCGATGTCGTAAAGACCACTCCGATGCTGTAACAGTGGGCAAGTGGAGACTTACAAGCAGCAGTTCATTGAGTTCATGGTCAGGTCAGATGTGCTGACCTTTGGTGACTTCGTGACCAAGAGCGGACGATCGACGCCGTACTTCGTCAACACCGGCAAGTATCGAACCGGCACTCAGATGCAGCAGCTTGGCGAGTTCTATGCCGACTCGATCGGCTGATCGGAATTACGAACGTAGTGGATGAAATTTACAAGGCAGTTCAGCTCTGTGCAGCAAGGGTCAGGTCATTCGCCCTTGAGACCAGTCGCGCATTTGACTACGGCATCAAGCCCGGGATAGGTGGACCGTGGTCTCTGCCTTTTCAAGTAGCGGCAACGCCCATCTATCTTGAGACGGTGCCGAGTGAACATCTCGGCGCCACTGCGTACCGGTTCGCTCAGGGCCTAGCATCGCTGGCCGAAATCGACGCTCCAAGTGCAGATCGGGAAGCTTGGACGATCGTGACTTGCTACCTCGAGTCATATGTCGCAGCCGTTACCGACATCGTAGGGAAACTCGACGAGGGACACGTGCTACTTGCGCATCCCGACGTTGATCCAGCCGCCCCGAGTATTCTTCGCTTCGATCTGATCGCCCAGATGGCCGATATCGAATCCTTGCAAACGCTCTACTTAGCCGCAGACCGGATAGAGGTGAGCTGTCGTGAACAAGTCGTGACCTTGCTTACACCGACCGAACAAGCGATTCTTATCGCCATGGCAAACGGCAGCCGTCTCTTAGACATTGCTACCGAGTACGGCTATTCCGAACGCTCTCTCTACCGTGAGCTAAGGAAGATTTGGGCGAGATTAGGGACCAGTAATCGAAGCCAGGGGCTGGCTGAGGCGGTGCGGCTCGGGCACATATGACGACGCGGGTAGCGTCGCGATTGAGCGTCGACTCGAATAGCTGAGTCGTTTCGAGTCACGCTACGCGCATGGGCTTTCGCCTGCAGGAAGATAGGTGCAGATTTCAAGTCGGAGAAGTTCCCAGCGTGGTCCGTTTTCCTCGACCTCGGTCGTTGCCAGCTGGTGGCGCAGGTCGAGGATTCTTCTGTCCAAGTTGACTTCGTCAGCGCAGGAGATGTCAGCCGCCACAATTACTGCCTCCTGGCTAGCGAACTCATCGGCGCTGGTTTGCAACTCAAGCGGGAGAGGTTGCCCTCGTTCATGCTGTTGAAAAGCTGCTTCAACCGCCCAGTAGGAATCGTTGGTAAGCGCTTCTGCGTCATCGCGGTTCTGGACCGAGTAGCCAGCACGTGACATGCATTCCGACCAGTCGACCCAGATGTTGTCGAAACCTGGGTTGACGCGGACCCGTTCAGCCGCCATCGCATGCTCATCCGCTACGGCCATTTTCAGTTCCAGTGGGACTTCGCCTTCGGTGTGGTCCTGGCGGCTCTGGGCAAGCGCTTCGTCGCTACGGTCGGCGCACTCGTCGTACCAGGTCGCCCAAGCGTCAAGCTCGGCTTCGGATAGTTGAAACACGACCTTCCCACGCTCAACATCTCGAGCTGCACGTTCAATCCAGGTTTCGAAGATGTAGGCGCGGTACCCCCTCTCTCGCACCGCGCTCAGGTCCTCGCCGCCGCCAGCCGCTATTGCGGCGGTTGCGGTGACCGTGGGATCTTCGGTGTACCACCCAAAGCCTCCCTCGATCATGCATTCGTTGATGACTGCCATGCGCAAAGCGTCTGCGGCGCGTAGACGGGCAATGTCGTCGTCCGAATAGGACGTAGAACCAAAGTAGGCATCGAACGGATCGACTAGAGAATTTGACGGTGACTCCTCGGCAACACTGGTTGTCGAGGAGTCACCCTGCTCGCTCGCATTGGGTACTGCCGCAGTCGGTGGTCCAACTGAACTAGTTTCCAGAGCTGAAGTCTGCTCCTGCGAGGCCAAGTTATCGGCCGAGGTTGAACCACATGCTGCAAGGATCGTTATCAGCCCGGCGGAACAAACCAGCAATGTCAAGCGAGATAACACTTCAGTCGCCGTTGTTCGTGACGCCGGTGCCGGAGCCAGCGTTGCTGCAGTCAACAATGACGGATGCACTGGAGTTGGTAGTGCAAACCCGGATCCTGCTGGTGAACCCCAATCGATACGTACCCTTCCAAACCTCATTCGCACAGTTGACTGTGTTTCCCGTCCAGCCGAATGGAGTCATACCTTGGGTCTGAATGCAGAAGCCATCTTGTCGTTGATCGATATCGCTGTAGTCATACTGATTGTCGCCGTTGCATGTTCCTTGCGCAGCAACCTCTGATCCAAGTTTGGTCAGCCCTGCACCAAAGAACGTGCGAATGCCATGTGTGGTTCCGATACAGCGAGCGTCGGCATCTGGAGCAGTTGCGGCCGCCCCGACCGAGTACAACACCATTGCAAGCAACATGACAACCAATACTGACATCGAGTGCTTCTTCAATTTTGGTTCCTCTAGTGGGTCCAGGGTCCCCGATGTGGGAACCGAATTTTTAGATTCTGCCAGACAGCTTTGGCAGATGTATGACAGGTTGAACGCCACCACAGCGGGGGACCCGAATTCGCCCGAAACTCGCTGGCTTGTTTGTTTGGAAATCATCCTCGGCCAGCTCGATCCGGGCCCCGCACCACAGGACTTGACCCCGTAGCTGGCCGTCGCTGTGTGTCAAAGCCACAACGACGGTGCCGTTGCTGGCAAGCTGGGCCCGTGGAGATTTACAAGCAGCAGTTCATCGAGTTCATGGTCAGGTCAGATGTGCTGACCTTTGGTGACTTCGTGACCAAGAGCGGGCGATCGACGCCGTACTTCGTCAACACCGGCAAGTACCGAACCGGTAAACAGATGCAGCAGCTTGGCGAGTTCTACGCCGACTCGATCGAGAGCTTTATGCAGGAGTCCGGTCAAGAAGTCGATGTATTGTTCGGCCCGGCATACAAGGGCATCCCGCTCGTGGTCAGCGCAAGTGTTGCGCTCGCCAACCGCGGCCGCGACGTTGCGTTCACGTTCAATCGCAAAGAGGCCAAGGACCACGGCGAGGGTGGTGTGCTTGTAGGCCATGTTCCCGTCGACGGCGATCGCGTGTTGTGGGTCGAAGATGTCACGACTGCTGGTACCTCGATTCGCGAGACGGTGCCGATCGTGCAAGCCGCAGCCGACGTCGAACTTGCTGGTTTGGTGATCTCGGTCGATCGCCAAGAGCGCGGGACCGGTGATAAGGCTGCTCTTGCCCAAGTGGGCGACGACTTCGACATGGCGACGTTTTCCATCGTCGACGTGCACGAGGTCATTGAGCATCTAGCGGGCCGAGAGATCGACGGCGCGGTCGTTCTCGACGATGCCGCAGTCGCTTCGATGCAAGACTATCTCGATCAGTGGGGTGCCTGATGTCGGCGGTCGGCGAAACCGACCTGTCGAAGATGCTGGCCTCGATGAAAGTAAGCCGCCGAGCCGAACCAGTAACGGTCGTAACCGTCAAGGGGCCAGTCGAACTCGGCAATGGTGTCGAAGCACTGATCGCCGAGGAAGAAGGCACGACGGTAATCGTGTCGCTAAGCGAGGCCGAGCGACGGGATTGGCCGATCGGTTTCGTTGCCGCGTGGCTCACCATTGAGATCCACAGCGCGCTCGACGCAGTAGGCCTGACTGCTGCTATGTCGAAAGTGCTGACCGAACACACTATTTCCTGCAACGTGCTCGCGGGCTACTTCCACGATCATCTTCTTGTGCCGATCGAGCGAGCTGATCAGGCAATCGAAGTTCTCGAGTCGCTGTCCGCCACCTCGGGAATGGCGCACAATGACGGACAATGAGTGGGACGCGTATGCACGGGAGTGGGACAGCGACCCCGTAGCGCGGGCTTATTAGACTGCGGCATTCACATCGCTCCAACCTGTTCTGGCTGATCACGACGTCGATCTCGACGGTGCGTCGGTCATCGGCTTTGGATGTGGCACCGGGCTGCTCACCGAGCACCTTGTAGCCGCTGGCGCTGAAGTCCTCGCCGTAGACTCATCGCCCGCGATGCTCGATGCGTTGCGGGCAAAGAGTGCGCGCAATGCATGGGCCAGGGCGACCACCGCGTCCGCACTCGATGAGGAAAAGCCGGGCTCGTTCTCGTGGTCTGTTCGTCGGTATGCGGCTTCGTCGACGACTATCCCGGTGTTTCCCGTCGGCTGGTGCAGATGCTGCGCGCCGGCGGCATCTTCGTGCAGTGGGTGGGGCTGGGAACGCAACGACAACGACGACGAACCTATGGGCTTGTCCCGCGCCGAAATTTCTGCAGCGCTCATCGGTGCAGGTCTAGGTCAGGTTCGCGTCGACGTTGGCTTCACCTTGCCAGCTGGCGATCAAGTGATGGCGCCGCTGATGGGTCACGGCCACAAGCAGGCATGACCAGAACCTTCGTCTTACGCGACGGCTGCCACGGTCCATAGCGCCGCTTCGGCGACACCGAACAGGCGGACCTGGTCGCCCGCGGTGGTGGTCAAAAGCTCGGCTGGTGCGATATCAGGGCTGGACTCGCTGCGGGTGAGGATTAGCTGGTCGGCGCTTGGGTCGTGGCCGTAGCGAAGCGAGCCGTTGATCGACACGAACCCGGCGAAGTGTTCCAGCGCTCCAGCTTGATGGAAGACCTCGGCGGTCACCTCGAGGCCATAGGGCGCATTGAAGATGCCCGCCTTGGCAACGCGTGTTTCTTTTTGACTCAGCGGGTGGGGTGCCGAATCGGTTCCCAGGAAGAACTTCTGGTTTCCCGATGTAGCAGCGTGTACCAGCGCTCGGCGGTTGTCAGCCGAGTTGATAACTGGCTTGCAGTACAGCTCGGGCCGAAGTCCATTGGCCAGGATGTCTGACCGATCGCACGACAGGTGGTGTGGCGTGATCGACCCGAAGGCTTGATCGAACTCGTTGACGAGATCGACGCCGGCTGCGGTCGAGATGTGTTCGACGGTCACGCTGAGCTCGGGCATGTGGGCCAGCAATGGGCCGACCTGCTGTTCGAGAAACGCAGCTTCCCGGTCGAAAATGTCGATTGCCGGGTCGGTTGATTCGGCATGCACGAGCAATGGGATTCCTCGCTCGGCCATTGCGGTCAACGTGGTCTCAAAGTCGAGCAGGTTTGAGCCGCCGGCTTCGGAGTTGGTCGTGGCGCCTGCGGGATAGAACTTGACGGCGCCGATCACGCCAGCTTCCCAGCCAGCGACCAAGTCGTCGATATCCAACGCTGGCGTCAGGTAGAGGGTCATCTGCGGCACGAACGTCTCGGCACCGACCAATGCGGCCTCGAGGATGCGAGCGCGGTAGGCCTGTGCCTGCGCCGTCGTGGTGATTGGCGGGCTCAAGTTCGGCATGACCAACGCGTGGCGGTACCAGCGGGCCGTGTGATCCACGACTGCGGTCAGCATTTCGTCATCGCGCAGATGCACATGCCAATCGTCGGGCCGCGGGATAACAAGCGTCAGTTCGGTCACGTTGGGGAGGGTAGCCGTCGCAATGATTCAGCCAGAGCCCTGGCGCTAGCACTAGGCCAGTGCGGTGATGTCTTGCCAGAGTGCTTCGACGTGAGATCGGTCGGTGGTGACCGACCCGATTGCGACTCGCAATGTGTAGCGACCGTTGAGCACGGTGTGAGTCACGTAGTGGGTTCCGGCAGCGTTGATGGATTCGACGATTTTGCGGGTGCGGTCGTCGCCATCGACATGAGCGAAACAGACGAGGCTGAATGGCGTGGGAGCGAGCAGCTCGAACTTCGAATGGTCGACTACCCATTGGGTCATTTCCTGGCCGAGCGCAACGTGATCTCGAATGAAGGATCGCAGTCCCTCGGCGCCGTACCAGCGGATCACGAGCCACAGCTTGAGCGCACGGAAGCGGCGTCCGAGCGGGACCTGCCAGTCCCGGTAGTCGATGACCGCACCAGAGTCGGTCGCTGCGTTCTTGAGATATTCAGGAACGATTGCCATCGCGTTGGTGAGCGCTGAGCTGTCTGCGATCCAGAATGCGGCGGCATCGAAGTTCGTGAGCAGCCACTTGTGCGGGTTGAACGAGTAGCTGTCGACGAGGTCCAAGCCGTCGTTGATGAGCGGACGCAGCTCAGGTGCAACAGCCGCGCTGCCGGCGTAGGCGCCGTCGACGTGTATCCAGGCACCGTGTTCGTTTGCGACCGCAGCGATGTCCGCGACAGGGTCGATCGCAGTTGATGATGTGGTACCCACCGTGGCGACCACGAAGAACGGAACGAGGCCGTCAGCGACATCGTTGGAGATCGCTTCGGCCAGCAGGTCGGAGCGCATTGCGAAGGTCTCGTCGACCTCGATGCTGCGGAGTTGGTCGTCGGCAAAGCCCGCCACCCGCATGCCTTTGAGTACCGATGAGTGCGCTTGGGTCGACGTATAGGCACGCAGTTCCGGGGCGGGTCGGTGGCCGACAGCTCGATGGCGGGCGGCGATCATCGCCGTCAATACAGCGGAGGATGCGCTGTCGAGCATTACCCCTCCCCCGGCGCTGCCGGAATGGAAGCAACGAGGCAGACCACACAGTTCGACGAGCCAGTCCATCATGACTGTCTCAAGTTCGGTGACCGCCGGGCTGGTCGCCCAGAGCATGCCTTGGGCGCCAAACCCTGCGCTCAAGAGCTCACCGAGCACCGACGGCAACGAGGCGTTGGCGGGAAAGTAGGCAAAGAAGTTCGGTGACTGCCAGTGGGTAATGCCCGGAACGATGATCGTATTCAGGTCACCGATAAGGCTCTCCAACTTCTCGCCCTGCTCCGGCGGTGTCGCCGCCAGCTGGCCCACGATGTCGCCCGGAGCAACCGGTGAGAGCACCGGGTGATCGCCGATGTTGTCGCGATAGTCGGCAATGAAATCGATCAGCTGGTAACCGAGGGCTCGGAACTCTTCGCTGGACATGTGTGGTGTGTCGTTCACGCCGTCGATCCTACGGCGTGGCCGATCCGGTGTTCCCGCAATGGTCTTTGTGAGTGCAGGCCTTGCGGCTCACCTCGGGACTTAGAGGGTCCAGGTGGTGTTTTTCGGCTCCGCTTCGGCTCCCACAAATCACGGGCTCCCATTCAGCACGCATCACAGCCCTCTTTCGTGACATGGTGCCAGTCGTGCGATCCCACCTTTTGTTCGTTGCCGCCGTCTTGGTGCTGCTTGCAGGATGCTCGGGATCTGACGAACGGGCCGAGGGCGCTGCCCGAGACCAAATTGTGATCGCGAACGCAGCCGGAGAAGTCTTTCTGGTAGCTCCCGATGGCAGCAATCGTGTCGATCTTGCTCCGGGAGGCCCATCGGCACGCGGGCTGCACCCAGTGTGGAGTCGCGACGGCACTCGCATTGCGTGGAGCCAGCAAGCCGGTGCCGGGTTCTCAGTATCGAGCGCGAATCCCGACGGCAGCGAGCGGGTCGATGCCACCGCTCCGTTCCCCGGCTATTTCGGCTATTGGGACCCCACCTCAACCCAACTCGCGTTCCTAGGTGGCGCCTCGCCCGGCACGGGATTGGTGCTCGACGATGGAAGCGGCGCCCCACTCGACGAGGTGGTGGATAGCGATACGTTCTACTTCTTCTCTTGGAGCCCCGACGGCTCGCAGTGGTTTGTGAATGGCGGTTCCGGATTCAGCATCGTCGACCTTGACGGCACGACCAACGAGGTCGACCTCACTGCTGCACAGTTTCGGGCGCCGGTTTGGGCTCCTGACGGAAGCGTGGTGTTGGCGTTGCAACTCGACGGCCAAAACGTGATCGCGAGCTATGACCCAGAGAGTGGCGATGTGAAGTCGTTGGTCCGGGTCGGCGAGTTAGCCAATTTCGTGCTTGACCCGACCGGGCGGTTCTTGGCGATCGAGTCGCTTGAGTTCGCTGGCGACGGTTCACAATCCGGCGATGCGGTCCAGGTCGCGTTTCGTCAACCAACCACGACTTCGCAGGTGCTGGTGTATGACCTCGAGACCGATACCACGATGCAGGCGTTCGACGGCCAGACCGCCGGATTCTGGTGGAGTCCCAATGGCGAGCGACTTGCCTTGCTGGTCCCCGAAGAGGGCGCCAATCCATCGGCTGCGCAGTGGTTGGTATGGGGACCAGATGCGTCATTTCGGACCGAGCGATTTCGACCTAGCCAGCCCTACGTTACGAGCTATATTCCGTTCTTCGATCAATATGCACAGAGCATCACGCCGTGGTCGCCCGATAGCAGCCGCTTCGTGTACACCGGCGCTACTCAAGACGGCGCGAGCGGCGTCTTTGTGCAGCCAGCGCAACCCGATACCGCCGCTGAACTGATTGCCAACGACAACGGAGTCGCCTTCTGGTCACCGACTTAGATCACGAGGTGTCGTGTCCTACTCGCCCGAGAGATCTGACTTCTCATTCCCCGTGGGAACCTGCGGAACCGGCGCCAGCGTGATAGCCAGCTTGTAGCTCGCCAGCATGTCTGGATCCTCGGGGTCGAACTGGTTCGTGACGCGGATGTTGACCCGGTGCGCTCCTGGCTCTATACCGGTCACCTTCTCGATCGGCCAGTCGTAGCCTGCATAGTCTCAACAAAGCGTAGCCCTTGTGGCCAGTTGCTTCTGACCCGGATCGAAGCGTGCGGTCACCCCGCAAGCCACCACCAGCGGAATTGTTAGATCTCGACGTCGCGCTTGTCGGAGTTGTCGCTGGTCCAGATCCTTTCGTGTCAAAGCCGGGGTCCCCGATCTTTAGCGGGCAAGGCTCAGGTTGCACTGGCCCACATCGCGCTCATTGACGAGTTCCTCGGTCGGCGTCTTAGCCTTCGTCAGCATTAAGGGCTTGGGCTCAAGTGGTCGACGCAACACCATCGTCTGATGTGACCGATGGAGTGTGCGATGAAAGAACCGTTGACGGTGGAGAACCATGACACGACCTGGTCGATGTATGCGAACGGTGAGATCTGGGATGCGATCGGCGAAGCGGTGGGCCGTTCGAGTCCGACGGTGAGACGAATCGTCAACAAATCCGGTGGGAAGCG
>ENA-ORXT01000373-ORXT01000373.1-marine-metagenome-genome-assembly--contig:-NODE-373-length-74016-cov-22.909642_pt1 | contig 74016 bp, 65 predicted proteins | sample MGYA00237868_ERZ511482 | MGnify/ENA metagenome assembly ERZ511482 | reverse complement strand
TTTTCGAACTGGCCTTTGAGGGTATTAACAAATCAACGAGACATAAATCGGGAGTCGCTTTGCGTTTTCCACGGATGCTGCGCTGGCGAACAGATAAAAAAATTGAAGAGATAAATACCTTGGCAGATTTGAAGCAGCTGTTGGAAATTTATGGTTAGCAGCTTCTATCAATCTTACAATAATTGAGTACTAAAAATTATACAGAACACTAAAAGCCAGAAATTATTTTAAATATAAGAAATAATCACTTTCATGGATTAGTGAGACTTCCTAATTTAAATAAGTTTGTGACAGGAATGCAAAATACCTTTGAAGCTACGCTAATACCAGAATTTTTGGTCACACCCATGGCCTACGTAATTCCTTTTGCTGAACTTATAATCGGACTTTTACTAATTATAAATAATTAGTGTCTGGCAGAAAACCACTTAATTTTTCACAACCAACAATCATAATTAAAAATTTTCATCTTTTAGCTGAATTATTCTGCTAATAATAGCTTAGCAATTAGTGTTATATCAAAATTTGAGTGCATCAACAAGCCATTAAATTTTGATGCTATGGCTCTGGCTGTTGGCAAGGTCATATTTACATCTACCTGCTTTACCATCACCTGGTGGTGTAAGATAAAATGATATTGACAGGTGGCCACATTTACATTTAAACCCAGTTCTACCAAACCACCTGCTTTGCCTTTGTACAACCATTCGGTATAAGTTTCAAATATCGAAAACATTTTATCGACGTGCGGTATTTGCTCATCATTTATAATTCTGCGCCTTACCAAATCTATGTGTTTGTTTAGTAATTCCCAGTAATGGAGCAATGCTTCAAACTTTATTTGATGCTTTATATCGCTGGCTGCATAAGCTATAAAATAAGATTGGGCAGCCTCTAGTTTGGCTACTAAGTTTTCTGTTAAGTTAAGATAATTGGCACAACTGGTTTTTAAACGCACTTTATAATTAGTGCCTTTTTTACGATGTATTTCTGAAGTCTGACGGTAAGCATTACGTATTTTTTTACGAATACTGCTATGCTCCCGAAAACCAGAAATACGGCTATCGGCTACTATGCTGGCAATGCTGTCTAAGGTTTTTCTGGCGCAGTCCCACAACAAATTAATATCGGTTGCAAAGTGAACATTGCTCAACACCACAAAACTATCTACCTTCGTATTTAAGGCATAGTTAGCTTTTGGTTCTATTAGCCCTGCCGCTGCTTGTTTTTTTTTATGATCTGATGTCCTGCCTTCACTACTATTTCGCTTATTTCCATCAAACAAGCTTCATCTAACAAAGCTACATTATCTTTTAAAGTTTGCAGCTGGTAAACTAATGATGGGTTAAAATCACCTACATTTAAAACACCTGCAATACCACGCAGGTTAACATGATTATTGCACAAATCTTGTAAATAATCATAATCAATATTTAAGTTGAGGCGCACTATAGCAAATACAAATATTTCCCAATAACTCATCCCTGCTCTGCCCGTTTTACTGTTTTTAAGTTGTGCAGTTACCTTTTTTTCTATAATATCTAAGATCGGTTTTCTTAAATCATCATTTATGTAAATATACTGAAAAGCTTTTAGCAGTTTAGGCAGCTGGTGTCTTGATTTTTCATTTAGCACCACATCAGCAATAGCTAATGTACCGATCTGAAAGTTTCTATGTACCCTATTTCTCATCTTTATTTCCCCCCAGTTTTATATTAGTAAAACAAGGCAAAATGTTTAACTAATTTATAATCAATGTAATACACCTTAAATATAACTATAAATAGTGTAAAATACAATAAAATTGATAGAAATTTATGTGTGAAACTAATATCTAAACATCTGATTTATAGTAGATTAAGTGTTGAAATTTTGTTTTCTGGCAAGCACTAAATAAGTAATTAATAATTGTGTTTTATGAAATAAAAGTTTAAGAAATAAAAGTTTTTTATTTTAGCATTCCGTTAAATAAAAATCGTCGGATGTTTTCTGTGTTTTTCTTTACGCTTTCTTGAAGAATGTTTTAGCCCCATTTTAATAAAAATTTGTTACCAATTGCTAAATCTAGAAGCGGCTTCATATCTTCTCCATATGCTCTTAAATAGTTGTCTAAAAGGCAACTATTTGAAAATAAAGATGAAGATGGCGCTTATAAAAACTATATTGATTTTATGTATTTAAGATATATTTTTTCTGGTTCATCAGGATCAACAAATTCACCATCTTGTCTAAATTCTAACTTGGTAAAAAGTTTAATACCGCGCTCATCTTTTGGGTGAATCATTGCACGGTAATGATGTATGTGATATTGGTTGGTTAAAATATGCAGAAAATCTTGCCCTGTAATAAAAGCATATCCTTTATTATAATTGGCACAATCTAAAATTTCTATGTCAATATCGCAACGAAGCTTAGCTTTATTGATATTGTGAGCTCGTATAAAGCCTATCATACCTAATGAGGCATGCATAATGCTGTAAATTATAACTTTACCATTACGCACCTTTACATTCCACCAGTCTCTTTCTTGCCGCGCATCTAATTCTTTTTCAGAATATTTTTCATATTCTAACGGATCGGGAAGGATTCTTAATGTTTTTCCGGTTTGCCAATCTTGCCAAGTGGCTACTTTCAAACTAATTTCGCTCATTTTTAAACGTAGTATATTCTAAAATACAAAAATAAACCTAATATTAAATAATTAGGCATCAACTTTAGCGTACTTTGCGTGTGTTACAATAAAATCACGCCTTGGTGGTACATCATCACCCATCAATACAGAAAAAATATGATCTGCTTCTGCTGCACTATCAATAGTAACTTGCTTTAAGGTTCTTCTTTCAGGATCCATAGTCGTTTCCCAAAGTTGTTCTGCGTTCATCTCTCCTAAACCTTTATAGCGTTGTACATTTACACTTTCTTTTTTACCATCACCAGCCATTCTGTCAATTGCTAATTCTCGCTGTTGTTCTGTCCAAATATATTCGGCTTGTTTACCTTTTTTTACTTGGTAAAGCGGTGGTGAAGCAATATAAATATGACCCATTTCTATCAGCTCTTTCATTTTTCTAAAAAAGAAGGTCAAAATTAAAGTAGTAATGTGGCTGCCATCAATATCGGCATCACACATAATTACAATTTTATTATAACGAAGTTTTTCAGTATTTAATGATTTATCTTCATTGGTGTGCACTCCTAATGCAGTAAATATATTTCTTATTTCTTCGTTGTCATAAATTTTATGCTCCATTGCCTTTTCTACATTCAAAATTTTACCACGTAGGGGCAAAATTGCTTGAAAGTTACGGTCGCGGCCTTGCTTTGCAGTTCCACCAGCAGAATCTCCCTCAACAAGATAAATTTCACATTCTTCTGCTACTTTAGAAGCACAATCGGCTAATTTGCCAGGTAGGCCTGAGCCAGAAAGTACATTTTTTCGTTGTACTAATTCGCGTGCTTTACGGGCAGCGTGGCGGGCAGTAGCAGCAAGTATTACTTTTTGAATTATTATTTTAGCTTGTTTTGGATTTTCTTCCAGGTAATGTTTTAAGGTTTCACCAACGGTGCTTTCAACTACGCCTTGAACTTCGCTGTTTCCTAATTTGGTTTTAGTTTGGCCTTCAAATTGTGGCTCGGGCACTTTTACTGATATTAATGTGGTTAAGCCTTCTCTAAAATCATCGCCCGAAATGTCAAACTTTAACTTTTCAAACATTTTTTCTCTATCAGCGTAATTTTTAAATGTACGAGTTAAAGCTCTGCGGAAACCACTTACATGTGTGCCACCTTCTATTGTATTTATATTATTTACGTAGCTATGAATGTTTTCGTTAAAAGAAGTATTGTACTGTAAAGCAACCTCTACCATTACGCCTTCTTTTTCACCTTCTACATAAATTGGTTGCGGAATTATAGAGTCGCGGGTTTCATCTAACCATTGCACAAACTCTATTAAACCTCCTTCACTATAAAATTCTTGTTGTTTAAAGTTACCGTCTTCACTTTTTTCTCGCTCGTCTACAATTGTTAGTTTTATACCTTTATTTAAAAAAGCTAATTCTCTAAGGCGTGCGGCAAGAGTTTCAAATTTGTATTCTTTGACAATAAAAATACTATCATCTGGCATAAAAGTAATGTGCGTGCCAGTAGTTTCGGTAGTGCCTGTTTCTTTTACCGAATACATCGGCTTGCCTATTTCGTATTCTTGTTGATATATTTTACCCTCCCGATATACTGTAGCTTTTAAATTTTTTGATAAGGCATTTACACAACTAACACCTACACCGTGTAAACCGCCCGATACTTTGTAAGAACCTTTATCAAACTTACCGCCAGCGTGTAAAACAGTCATTACTACTTCTAATGCAGAACGCTTTTCTTTTTCGTGTATACCAGTTGGAATACCTCTACCATCATCTTTTACGGTAATAGAGTTATTTGGGTGTATTATTACATCAATTTGCGAAGCATAGCCTGCCAAAGCCTCGTCAATTGAATTATCTACTACTTCGTAAACCAAATGATGCAAGCCTTTAAAGCCAATATCACCAATATACATTGCTGGTCTTTTTCTAACGGCTTCTAGCCCTTCTAAAACCTGAATATTGTCTGCTGTATAATTACTTGACATACAAAATTATTAAGCTGCAAAAGTACGAAATTTTAATGCCAATTCCTACTAACTTCTCCACATTGAGTAATAGTTAATTATATTGATAATCAATTTTTTATAGAGTTATTTTTGTAAATTTCAATAATTTTATTAATGATTAGGAAAAGTTTATCTTAAAAATATAAATCTTAGCAAATATTTAGCGTAATAGTTAATATTTGTCTTTTGCAACTATTCAGTTGAGGTCAGAAGTCAGACCGCTTCGCTGCCAGACGTCAGACAAATTCGGTTGAGTGAGGTCAAAAACGCTCTTTCGCATTAATTGTGTCTGATGTCTAGCATCTGACAATGAAATAGTCTGACTTCTGAATATTTATTGTATTTTTAATTAAAATTTTCTGTTATAAATATCCAGCTGTTTTAAAATATCAACAAGTTTAATCAACATTTTTTTTTGAAATAATAATATCACCATCCATTTCTTTAGCAATAGTCAAGTTCATTATGTTAAATATTGATGGTGCTAAATCACTTAACTTACCATCTTTTACCTCATAATTTTCATCTACTACTACTATAGGCACTAAGTTAACCGTATGGGCAGTATTTGGCGAACCGTCTTTGTTTTTCATTAAATCTGCATTGCCATGGTCGGCAATAATAATTGGTAAATAATTAAATGTTTTAGCTTGGCGAAGCAGTTTTTTAAGACATTTGTCAACTACTTCGGCTGCTTTTATGGTAGCATTAAAATCTCCTGTATGGCCAACCATATCTGTATTGGCGTAGTTAACTACACAAAAACCATAATTTTTATGAGCTAATTTTTCTACGAGTAGTTTTGTTAGTTCAGGTGCACTCATTTCTGGTTGTAAATCGTAAGTTGCTACTTTTGGCGAATTGACTAAAAGGCGCTCTTCATTTTCAAAAGGAGTTTCTCTGCCACCAGAAAAGAAAAAAGTAACGTGTGGATATTTTTCGGTTTCTGCCGCTCTAAGTTGAGCTAAATTGTTGTTAGCCACTACCTCGCCTAAGGTGTTTTTTAAGTTTTCTTTTTTAATGGCAATGTCAATATTTACAAAATCGCTATCGTATTGTGTAAGTGTAACACATTTTAAAGGTATTTTTTTCATACCAAATTCTATAAAATTATTTTGTGTTAAAGCATCTACAATTTGCCTACAGCGGTCTGTTCTAAAATTAAAAAAACAAACTGCATCATTTGCGTTTATGGTTGTAATGGCTTGTCCATTTTTATCAGTTTTAATAATAGGTTTTAAAAACTCATCTGTTTCACCGTTTTCATATCTTTTTTTTATGGTGGCTATTATATTTTCTGTTTTTTCTCCCTTGCCATCAATTAATAAATCGTATGCTAGCTTTATACGTTCCCATCGTTTATCTCTATCCATTGCATAGTAGCGGCCTGTTACACTTACTAAAGCTGCATTATAATCTTTGCAATAACTTTCTAAATCCTCAACATATTTTATTCCATTATTTGGGTCGGTATCTCTACCGTCAGTAAATGCGTGTACATAAATTTGCTTAACACCAAGCTTATGAAAAATTTTTATTAATGCTTTTAAATGATTGATGTGTGAGTGAACCCCACCATCGCTTAACAAACCTAATAAATGTATAGGCTTATTATTTTTTATCGCAAAATTGGCGGCATCTTTTAAAGCAGTATTATTTTTTAATTCATCTTTTTCAATCATATTATTAATGAGCGCAAAATCTTGCCAAACAATTCTACCAGCACCAATATTTAAATGTCCTACTTCAGAATTGCCCATTTGCCCCTCTGGTAAGCCAACAGCGTTGCCAAAGGTAATTAGCTTTGCGTTGCTAAAATTTTTTAAAAGATTATCAAAAGTAGGGGTATGCGCCGTTTTAATGGCATCTGCTTCTGGTAGTTTGCCAATTCCCCAGCCATCTAAAATAACAAGTAGTATTTTTTTCATATATATTAAGTATTGTAGAAAAATAAAATTTTTGGCACGAAATATGTTTAATAGTTACTGCCCGTGTTATAATAAAATAATAATTAAATGAAAGTACTATTATTTATTGTAACCATATCATTCAACGTTACTTTTTACAATTCTGACAGTTTTTTAGACAATATTGGAAGACTTATTTTAGACCGTGATGCGGTTGAATTGTGCAAGTTAGTTTCAGAAAATATTGATTTGACAATTATTGATATTGAAGAAACCTACAGCAAATCTCAAGCGGAAGAGGTATTGAAAGGTTTTTTTAGAAACTACAGAGTTAAAGACTTTGAAGTTTTGCACTCTGGAAGTAATAATAAATTTTCAGAATTTGCAATTGCAAGATTGATTACTGAAACTGCTTCTTTTAGAGCCTATATTTTAGTTGATAAAACTGGTGATAGCAATCAATTAATTGAGTTGCGCTTTGAGAAAGAATAATTGATTGTGACAAGTAATCATATTGTAAAAACAATTCTTTCTGTAGCAAATTATACTTAATTTTGCATTATGGATATTAGCCAGTATTTAAAAATTTTTTTTGAAGAAGATGTTAAAGAAGGAGATCATACCTCTTTGGCAACTATACCTAAAGCAGCGCAACGCAGGGCTCGCTTAATAGTTAAAGATGATGGTATTATAGCAGGTATTGATGTAGCCAAACAAGTTTTTAATTTTGTTGATGATGCCCTGAATGTAGAAATTTTGATAGAAGATGGTGCAGCCGTAAAATACGGCGACATTGCATTTGTAGTAAATGGTAGTGCGCAAAGTATATTAAAAGCCGAACGCATTCTTTTAAATTTAATGCAGCGTATGAGTGGTATTGCAACCCAATGCAAAAAATATGCAGAAATAGTAAAAGATTTACCAGTAAAAATTTTAGATACACGCAAAACAACACCTGGTATAAGATATTTTGAAAAGTTAGCAGTTAAAATTGGAGGATGTTATAATCATAGATTTGGCTTATTTGATATGATTATGATTAAAGACAATCATCACGATTATGCTGGCGGAATTTTAGAAGCGATTGAGCGCACAAACAAATATTTAAACGGAAATAAACTGAGCTTAAAGGTTGAAATTGAAGTACGCAATTTTGTAGAATTAAAATTGGTAATAGAAGAGGGTAGTGTTGATAGAATAATGTTAGACAATTTTAGCCCTAAAGAAGTTAAGAAGGCAATAGCATTAATACCATCTAAATTTGAAACAGAAGCATCTGGTGGTATAACTTTAAATACTTTAAGAGCTTACGCTGAAACGGGAGTACAATATATATCTGTTGGTGCTTTAACCCACTCTGTAAAAAGTTTAGATATGAGTTTAAAAGCTTATTAAATTTCTTCTTCTTCTAAAAAAAACTGATTTTTATCAATAAATGGAAAAGTAACAGCTGCCCAAATAACTACGCAGGCTGCAAATGCAATACCCATAAACATTAAAAAAGTATTCATATAAACTAAAGTACTTTTTGTAAAACTATTTAGCGTACCTAATTCTAACCAATTGTGCCGATTAACCTCGGTACTAAACCTTACCCAAAATCTAAATGAAGAGAATAGTAGAAACAATAATATCCCAATGGCTAATGAACCCAAACGAACTAACCAGGCCTTCGGTTTACGCCATTGTATTGGCGAGGCTAAAATTAAGGAGACTAAGAAAATAAAAGGTAGGATTAAAAACTGCCAAACATCTACATAAAATTCAGCATGCCCTACGTTTACTGACGATGCACCCTTCTGTCTGGCTAAAGCAACCGCATCATCAATTTGTTCTTGATTCATCATTTTTATTAATACATCGTCTTTATAATCTTTAAAGGGATGCTTTTGGTAACTACTAGTTGAGCTTTTTGCTGCTATAAACTCTATTTTACCTTTACCTTTGTAATTGTCGTAAAAACTTTGATTAGTACTAATAAAACTATTCTTTATAGCATTGTCTAAACCAATAGTTGGCACAAACCAGTTTAAAAATATATATGTGATAAAAAATATTCCTAACGTAATTAATAGTAGCTTAATGTTTATATTCATAATTTTTTCTTCTAAAACAATTAATAAATTAACGTTCTGTTTTGCGGCTTAAGCTACCAATCCAAACAGCTAATAAAATTAGGGCAATTAATATAAACAGAATTTGCCAAAAGTTTTGGTGAAAAAATTCGAAATAGCGAGGCATGTAAACGCCACATAAGTAAAGGTGTACAATTCTAACAATGTTTAATGCAAACAAACTGCCAATACCAAATAAAACTCCTTTAACCTTATCAATTGCGGTTGCGGTATAGGCAACTACACCCGCACCAAATATGGCCATTGCTTCTAAGCCGTCACAACCGGTTTTAACATTTAAAGTCATAGCATCCGATGCAATTTGCTGACCTTTGGTAACCGTACCCCATCCAAAAATATTTAAAATTATACTGGCAATTTTGGCATCTAATGCCGTAATGCTGGCTACTACATAATCATGAAACCATTGCTGTGTCCAAAATATGGCATAAAAAGCAATAATTAAAATAGCAGTCATTAAAACAAACCTTGTAACTGGCGAAAGCCCTTTCCAGCCTCTTTTTTTATTTCCACCACCACTTTTATTGGTTTTTTTTGGAGATGGCGTATTTTCGGCATTATTCTGCTCTGAATTGTTAGTGCCTTTCTTTCTTGATTTTTTTCCCATACTGTAGTAATGGCTAATATATTAATAATGCGTCAAATTTCTTTAAAATAAAGGAGTTTTTATAATTCTAATGAAAAAAATAATTTTTAATAAACTTAAAACATTAGTTCTTTACCTTTATGCTGTGAAAATATTAATAATAAATGGGCCAAATTTAAACTTGCTTGGCCAACGTAATCCAGAGGTTTACGGTAATCAAAGTTTTGATGAATATTTTGAAGAATTAAAAACGGATACAGAAGATATTGAGTTGGAATATTTTCAAAGTAATATAGAAGGAGAAATAGTTGAAAAACTACAGCTAACAAAAGCAGATGGTATTTTGTTAAATGCAGGTGGTTTTACACATACTTCTGTTGCAATTGCCGATGCTATTGAAGCCATAGAAGCACCCGTTATTGAAGTACATATTAGCAACCCGGCAGCACGCGAGCCTTATAGGCATACTTCGCTAATTGCGGCACACGTAATTGGCAGTATTGCAGGTTTTGGTTTAGAAAGTTATTGGATTGCTATTTTAGCTTTTCAAAGTTTTATGGATGTTGATATTAATGAAAATTAAATTTATTTTTTAGAATGTTTAATATAAATAAATGGTTGCTTTTAGGTATAGTTTTAATAACTATTAGTTGCAAAACCAATAAAATTGCGGTTGAAGAAAAGAAGATACCTTTAACTTCAATACCAAAAAAAATAGTACAGGAAAATGGCAATTATAATAAGTCGGTTAACTTAAAATATGAGGGCGAAAAACATCTTAAAAACATACGTCAGTTAACTTTTGGTGGAGATAATGCAGAAGCCTACTTTAGTTTTGACAACCAACACTTAGTTTTACAGCGTACTAATAAAGAAGATGGTATTAATTGTGATCAAATTTATTTTGGTAAAATACCCACTAAATTAGAGGAAGCTTTTGAGTTAAACTTAATTAGTACTGGTAAGGGACGTACTACCTGCGCTTATTTCATGCCAAATGATGATAAAATTATTTATGCATCTACCCATAGCGGACATACTGATTGCCCAATAGTACCAGAACGCCGACAGGGAGATGATTACGTTTGGCCATTATATACAGAGTTTGAAATATATGTGGCTGATTTAAAGGGCAATATTGTACAGCAGTTAACTGATAATAACTATTACGATGCAGAAGCTACGGTTTCCCCTAATCTAGATAAAATAGTTTTTACCAGCACCAGAAGTGGTGACTTAGATTTATATACTTGCAATATTGATGGCAGCAACGTACAACAAATTACTTATGATTTAGGGTATGATGGCGGCGCATTTTTTACGCCCAATGGAGCACAACTAATATTTAGAGCCAGCCGCCCGCAAACCGCGGAAGCCATAGAAAAATACCAAACGCTTTTAAAACGTAATTTAGTTGCTCCTAACGATATGGAACTGTTTATTTGTGATATTGATGGCAGTAATATGCGGCAAGTAACCAATTTGGGTAATGCTAACTGGGCACCTTTCATGCATCCATCTGGCGAAAAGGTTTTGTTTTCATCTAACCATAAAAGTAAAGTAGGCTTTCCGTTTCATTTGTATATGATAAATTTAGATGGAACTGGCTTAGAGCAAATAACTTTTGATACTAAGTTTGATGCTTTTCCAATGTTTTCGCCAAATGGTGATAAACTAGTTTGGTCTAGCAACCGCAATAATGGTGGCAATAGAGATACCAATGTATTTATTGCTGATTGGGTAGATTGATATTTCTTTTACATTGATTAAAATTCTTTCCATAGTTTGATATAAATTAAATTTTATTTTTAAACAATGTTTAAAAAATAACTGTACAACAGAAAAAACTACTTAAAATACATTTAGAAGATACAAATTAAAAAACTAAATTTGTGGCTTAGGTTAATTAAATGAATAATTACGTAGTATCTGCAAGAAAATATCGCCCTCAAAAATTTTCGGAGGTTGTAGGCCAAGCGCATGTTACGGATACATTAAAAAGTGCATTAAAAACCAATCAGTTAGCTCAGGCACTTTTGTTTTGCGGCCCTAGAGGAGTTGGTAAAACTACTTGCGCTCGCATTTTGGCAAAGGTAGTTAACTGCGAAAATCCATTTGAAGGCTTTGACGGCTGCAACGATAAAGATCAACAAAATCAATTAGAAAATGTTAATTCCTTTTCTATTTTTGAGTTAGATGCGGCTTCTAATAATTCGGTAGAAGGGATAAGAAGTTTAATTGAACAGGTGCGCTTTGTTCCACCAAAAAACAAAAAAAAGGTATACATTATTGATGAGGTGCATATGCTTTCAACCGCAGCTTTCAATGCCTTTTTAAAAACATTAGAAGAACCTCCACCTTATGCTATTTTTATTTTGGCTACCACCGAAAAGCATAAAATATTACCAACTATTTTATCGCGTTGCCAAATTTATGATTTTAGTAGAATTGGTGTAGAAGGCATAGTTGCGCATCTTAACGAAATTTCTGAAAAAGAAAATATTAAAGCTGATCCAGATGCCTTGCATTTAATTGCCCAAAAAGCAGATGGCGCTTTGCGAGATGCTTTAAGTATGTTTGATCGTTTGTTAAGTGCCGGACAGGGAAATATTACTTACCAAAGCACTTTAGATAATTTAAATATATTAGATTACGATTATTATTTTTCAATTGTAGATGCTTTTTTAAGCGAAAACATTGCTGAAGTTTTAAACAAATACAACGAAATACAACAAAAAGGTTTTGATGGAGATTTGTTTATAAATGGCTTAGCTAACCATCTTCGAAATTTGTTAGTTGCAAAAGATGCTGCAACCGTTAGCCTTTTAGAAGTTGGCAAAACTATTGAAGAAAAGTATTTGCAACAAGCAAAAGCTACACCAGCCAATTTTATTTTAAATGCCTTAAATGTATGCAACACAGCAGATGTGCAATACAAAATGGCTAAAAATAAAAGGCTTCATATTGAAATGGCTTTAATTCGTTTAAACTATTTAAATAGCCACATTAAACAAACGCAGAGCAATGTAGTTGAACAAAAAAAAAAACAACCTCTGAATTAAATTTATTACAAAATAAAGTTGAACCGAGCAATACTGTTGCTAATGAAGCAGATTTAATTATAAAGAATGTATCGGCTCAAAACAATGAAACTGCTACTGATAAGGAAACAATTGAAGAAGTTAAGCCAGTTGTAAAAACGGAGGCAAAACAAAATATTTTAACACAAATAAAAAAAGTAGTTGAAGATGATGTTAGTAAAACACCCGAAGCTAAAGAAACTGCTAAACCAAGTTATAAGTTACTAAACAACCAATCTAACGCTGTTATTATACCGAGCTTAATAGATTTAGAAAGTAAAATTGAGTTAGATGATACTATAAAAGAAGCGCAAAAAATAACTGAGGCAGAAGAGAAGAAAAAAAAAGTAGCAGTAGTTTTACAACCCAATAAAGTGCAAGAAAGCCTATCTGTTTATGCCAACTTGCTAAAGCAACAATCAAAAAATGTATTAGGTAGTTTAGTTAACACAGTTCAATTTACCATTAATGGGCCATTGGTTCAAATGTTAGTAGACTCAAAGGTGAAAGCACAACAGTTATCGGGTATAAAAGAAAATTTATTAATTCATTTAAAAGCACAATTAAATGAAAGTGATGTACAATTAAAAATTGGTTTTATTGAAAGAGCTAATATTACTGCACCGCAAACAATGGCCTATTCACCAAAAGAACGTTTAAACGAAATGATGAATGAAAACCCTAACGTAAAAGATTTTATTGAAAAACTTGATTTAAACTTTGAATATTAAATAGAAATATGCCAATTGAAAAACTTTATCAATTATATTTAAAATGCAACGGCCTAACTACTGATAGCCGGGCGGTACAAGCCAATCAATTATTTGTAGCCTTAAAGGGAGCAAAGTTTGATGGTAATTTGTATGCAGAAGCAGCCTTGAAAAGCGGTGCTAAATATGCTTTAATTGATAATGAAGCTTATTTTAAAAATGAAGAGCAATATATTTTAGTGCCTGATACTTTAGCGGCTTTACAACAATTGGCTTGCTTTCACAGGCAACAATTTAACATACCTGTTATTGGCTTAACTGGTTCAAATGGAAAAACCACCACCAAAGAATTAATAAATGTTGTTTTAAGTTCAAAATATAAAACGGTAGCCACTAAAGGAAATTTAAATAACTTTATTGGTGTGCCGTTAACACTTTTAAATATTAATAAAACAACAGAAATAGCTATTATAGAAATGGGGGCAAACCGGCTTGGCGAAATAGCAGAACTTTGTGAAATAGCACAACCAAACTATGGCTTAATTACTACTATTGCCAAAGCACATTTAGAAGGTTTTGGTAGTTTTGAAGGTGTACGGATAACAAAGTTAGGCTTGTTTAATTTTTTAAAAAAGCACAATGGTTTTGCTTTTATTAATGCAGATCAACAAGAAATTTTAGATGCTGCAGGGCAATTTGATTTTAATAAAAAAACTACTTATGGCCAAAGCCCTTTTGTTGATATTTTAGGCCTGCCTGTAAGCGGTGAGCCTTTTGCTGCATTGCAATACAAAAAAGAACAAATTACTAGTCAACTGTTTGGTAATTATAATTACAGTAATATAATGGCGGCTATAACTGTAGGCTTAAAATTTAATGTATCGGTAAATGCTATTCAAAATGCAATTGCCAATTACCAACCACAAAATAAGCGCTCTCAAATAATAAATAAAGGAAGCAATACACTTGTGTTAGATGCTTACAATGCAAACCCAAGCAGTATGCAAGCAGCTATTGAAGCATTTGTAAAAGCTTACCCTAATAAACAAAAAGTGCTGATAGCAGGCGATATGTTTGAGTTAGGAGAATTTGAAGCCGAAGAACATCAAAACATAGTTGAGCTTGCAGCTAAATTAAATATTAATAAATGTTTTTTTGTAGGAAATGCTTTTGCTGCTACTTCTTTTAAAAATAAAAATGCTTCGTTTTTTAAAAATGTGGAGGAATTATCTACACATATTAACCAAAACAAAATAGCAGAAGTTTGTGTTTTAATAAAGGGTTCAAGAGGTGTAAAGTTAGAAGAAGTATTAGAATATTTCTAAATAAAATATAAATTTAAAAAAGACTTTGCAAAGCCCAAAAACAACCACACTAAACCCGGTAGTAGCGGAAATCCTTTTTGTGGAAGCTATGGAACAAAAAGATTGCAGCGGATAACGGGACGGAAATTTCAACAACGTACCTTCATCTGTTTTCAAACAAATTATAAATTTATCTTTTAATAATTTAAACCCTTCTTGTGCATTTACGTAACTATTAGCAAAAGCAATTGCTATGATAGTTATCATAAATGGTTCGGTAGGTGTAGGTAAAACGGCTGTTTCCTGGAAAATTAAGAGTTTGTTATACCACTCTGTAATGTTAGATGGTGATTATTTAGGTGCAGTAAACCCTTTCGAATTACATAGCAACGATAGAATTTTTCATTTGTATAAAACAATTGCTTGTTTGATTAAATTTCATCAGCAAGAAGGCTTTAAACATTTTGTGGTTAATTATGTTTTTGAAAATGAAGAACAGTTGAATTTACTAAAAACAGAATTAGAGCGTTTTGATGAAACTATTTATTGTTGTTTATTGTATTGTGAAGAAGAGGTTTTAAAACAAAGGATTAAAAATAGAAATAACCAGCGGTTGGAGTGGGAGTTACAACGGGCATTGGAGTTAAACTATATTTTATCAGAAGCCAGTTATATTGGCTTTATTGGTACGCGGTTGAATACCACCAATTTAAATGCAGATGAGGTAGCAACTATAATAGTAGAGAAAGCTCAGCAGGCAAAAGCATAACGAATTGATTAAAAATGAAAGAGCACATTAAGCAGTATTTATTTTAAATAGAAAAGGAAAGAAAAATTACCAGAAAAACCTAATGTTGCTTATTTATCTCAATTGGCTTTTAAGTTGAGAGATAAATTTTATAATAATAATATTTGATGAACAAGCATCTATAAAAAAACCTCTTTAACTTATAGTAGTTAAAGAGGTTTTTAAATTTCTTGTTTGTTTTATTGTTTTAAGGATCTTTTCGAGTCCAGGTTCCTGAACAAGTATCCTCAACTCCATTTTCACTAGAGGTATAAGTCCAATCAATTGTATTACCATCTTCGCTTAAAACACCGCTGCCTTCTACTAAAAAAGTTCCGTCGGTTGTCATTATTTCAGATAAATTTAAAGTAATAGTATTATCAGAAACACTTATTGATGTAAATGCTGAATAAGGGTCAAAAGCACCAAAATTTACAATTTCTAAGCCTCCCATATTTACATTTTCTCTAATTGTTGCTATGTAGGTAAATTGTTCGCCCATATAAAAAGCAGCGCAACTTTCAAGCACATCCCATTCTGCAATAAAAGCAGTTGCAATTTCAATGCTACAGTCTGTGCCAGTAAATCCATCTGGACAATCACAAACGCCAGTAATGCAAATGCCACCATTATTACAAGTTACACCAGCACAAGCATCGTCAACTTCACAATTAGTGCCGCTAAAGCCTTCCGGGCAATCGCATACGCCAGTTACACAGGTACCTCCATTTTGACATTCAGTTATGGCGCATAATAAAATTTCGCAGTTATCACCACCAAAACCTGGTGGGCAGGTGCAAGTGCCATCGGTATTACAAGTACCGTCATTTTCACATTCTATATTTAAGCAGGGATCTTGAATTTCATTTTCGCAACTTGGTCCTTCAAAACCAGTTGGGCATTCGCAAAAGCAATCTTCACCAGACTCAATAGGTACTCCATTGTTTAAACAGATTACATTGTCGCAAGGTTCTTCAACACATCCTGTAAAAGCAATTACAGTAACGCAGAGAATAAATAATATTTTTTTCATACAGTTTTAAAAATTAAGCTACAAAAGTAATAAAAAAAATAAACGCCTACATGGTTTTACTGTTAAAGGTAATATTTTATATGCTTATATATTATGGACTTACAAATTCTAATTGGTATGGTGCAAAGTTGTAATTTATTTCTAATACTAATGTTGTGTTACTAATGCTTGTTATACAGCCATTATTGTTGTTGTAAGTATAGGTAATTGTTTGTAAGCCAATATCTACAATATTTGGATTAAATGTAGAAAAAGCAATTCCGTTACCACTAAATACGCCGCCTGCTGGTGTACCAGTTAACTGAATTGGGCTACTATTGGTTATTAAAGTTGGCAACCCGCTAATATTGGGCGTAAGTAAATTATTACAGCTGCCATTATCCTGTGTAGCTTGTGGGTTAAAATTAGCGGCGCAAGGGTTTGTACATCCATTTACTACAGTTGTGGCACAAGCATTAATTTCACAAGGGTTAATAGTTACGGATTGGGCACATAAACCGCTACGATTTGCACCAATGCAGGCTCTAACAACTTCTTGGTTTAAGGTGTTTTTTATTAATTGACAATCTTCATAAGAAATAAAAATGCTGGGGATATTTACAATACTTGAACTACCCGTCATAGTTACTAATTCGGTCGTTGAGGTTGCTAAACAATCTTCTGTAAATGGTTCGCAATTACATATCATAACTGCAATAGCACCACATGCTTGTGCATTTTCAATTTTACTGGTAAAGGTGCAATCTCCTCTATCAACTAAAGCAATGTTACCGTTTAAATTATTACATTGATTTGCATTAGGTTGTGCAGGTGGGCTGGGTTCACAAAAATCTGTAGTAAAACCATTACCATCGTTTACTATTATTACTTCGCCATTTACACAGGGTAATACAGTAGTAATATTTACCCCAAAATCATCAGAGTTATTTAAACCAACTTCATAACTTCCTGCTATGTTATAAGGTTGTAAAATTTCGAGAATGCCTTTATCAACACTTAAACCCACATCGAAAGCAGCAATAGGTATAGGGTCACAATCATCATTTAAGTTAATTAAAGCCGTATACGGGTCGGCTTCCGTTCCGCTTCCTGCAATAATGTTGGATGGTAAAAAACTTACGCTGCCAATTGTATTTCCAATATCTAACTTTACTTTTGCGGTATTATTATTTAAACATTCAATGTTGGTTATATCTGTTTCAAATTGTAATGAAGGCTCTACAGTATAAGTTTTACTAATGCCGCTGCAAGCACCAGCGCTATTACTTGCTGCAAGTGTTATGGTAAGTTGCCCAGGGTCGCCAGATAATTGTATTACAGGATTTGGCTCGGTTGAGTTATTAACACTTACTATTAGGCCGTTTGTAGTTGCAAATGTCCAATTATAAGTTTCCGGATTGTTTATCACGTCTTCTTCAATAAAAAAACCTCTACTATTACAAAGTTTTATGCTTTCGCTTTCGTCTGTGTATTGCATTCCTCCTTCATCTCTTAATAAAAAATTACATATTGGTGCAAAACTACCTAAGGCACTTTGTTTATAAATATCTGAGTTGATTACTTGGTTCATAAAGGTAGTTTGTTGATCTGAAAAAGAGTTCATACAATTATCTACCAAATAATCCATAAAGTTGTTAAATACTGCGCTACCTCCACAAGGGTTGGTAACCGGTTGCGAACAAGTACCAGAAAAGCAGGTATAGTTTGAGTAGCATTGTGCGGGCGTATCTGAAAATCCATCACAATTTACAGAACTACAATTGCAAGATTCTCCGCCTTGCGGGTTACCACCGCCATCTGCACAAAAGGTATGATCTAAACCATAAAAATGCCCTGCTTCGTGTACTGCGGTATAACCAGATCTATATCTAAAAGATGAGGCACAACTATTTGGTCCGGCTTGGTCGCAAAATACTTCATCTGTTCCAAATGTACAGGCATCTACTAAAAATGAATTTTCTTGACCACCACTTGCGGGGTTGCCATTTAAAGGTGATATACCGAGTGGCCCGCCAGAACTAACCATATCTTGAACTACAATATTTAAATAGCCGCCCCAACTACTTACATTACAAGGGGTGGCGTAAGGGCAGGTATAGTCGCCATTAAAAGTTATTGCTGGTTCACCATTTTGCAAACCACTCGAAACTGGATGATTTTGATTGGCGATTTGAAATGTTATACAAGCACCCCCCGAAGGTGTAAGGCTACAATCGACATCATTTAAGCCGTTGTAAGCATCGTTTAAAGCTCTTATTTGAGCGTTAGCTAAACTTACTAAACAGCTTCGTTCTTGTGGGTTTGTGCCAATGCCTTGCTCAAAATGAATGGCTACAGGTACAACTTTATTACCATTAGGGCAAGCTACTAATTTGTTTTTTGAACTGCGATTAACTATAGCTTCGCGGCTTAAACGGGTTTCTTCTAATATTTTTAAATAATTACTATCGTTTAGAATTTTGTTGGCGATATAATTATCTGTTCCACATCTTTTAATGTTTGAATAATTATTTTGCGCAAAAGAATTGAGTGTTAAACTTAAAAATAAAATTAAAATATTTAGTCTCATATATAAATGCTAATTAAACAAATATTTTTTAACATTGGTAACTTTTAACAGTATAGCAGTTTACAAATTAAAACAAAAAAAAAGCCACGCTTTTAAATAACGTGGCTTTTTGAATTAATTTATACTCTTATTTTTTTATAATTTTATTTATTGAGTGTATTTTATTTCCTGCATAAAATTTTACAAAATAAACACCAGAGTTAAATTGCTTTAAGTTAATTTTTGAAGAATTATCTAAAACATCAGAAGCCATTAACTGACCACTTACATCATACAGTTTGTAGTTAATTGAATTTATTGAAACATCTAAACCTTCAACAAAAATAGCGTTGCTGGCAGGGTTAGGACTTAACTGAAATTTATTTTGTGCAATTTCATCAATACCAACTATGTCGCCTATAGTTATTAAAACTGTTGCTACTTTATTATCGGTATTACCGCAGTTAACGCCATAGGTTATTTCATAATCGCCATCAGCAGAAAAATTATTTACACTAAAGCTAAGTACCCCTTCTTCAATACTAACATCAGAAAAATTATTTCTATTGTAACTAATTATATAATATTGAGCGCTTTCGCAAGCTACGGTATCGTTTTCTGCAATGTTAAAAGAATTATCAACACTATTTTCTGCTACTACTCCCACATCATCATCATTAACAATAGAGTTGGCAGCAACACTAACTGTGGCAGAATCTATTACCTGAAAAAAATCAAAACCCGAATCTAAAATAACTCTTGGAGAACCGTTTGCAGTTACACTAAACTGCATAGTTTCGGTAAGCTCTATTTGATCTTTTAGTGCATAGTTATGAAAATTCCATTGATCGCCTGTTACACTCGCTAACTCATCAGTATGTACAACAATTTCAGCATCGCCATTGGTTAACTTAAACTCTACCTTGCTTTCTCCATCATAACCGTTGTAAGCGTAATTCACTATATATGAATAAAAATTAATATAAGGATTTTCCATTTGAGACATATCAAAAACAGGAGATTGAAGTATACTGGTGCCCGTTACAAAATCAAACAACTCAGTATTTCCGGTAATATAACATTTATCGCCAGAATCAGTATCAACATCATTTCCTAAAGAAAAATCAATACCGTAACCGCTGTATTTTATAGGAGTAGCTAATTCCCAACTACCTGCATCTCTATTGTTTTCATTTGTCCAGCCATAGTCCAAACTAAAATCGTCGTAAATACCTTTGTTTAAATATAGGTTCAACTCTTGGTTGGTTTGTGCTACATTTAACTCCATTTCAATAGGTAAATAACCCCAACTGCCAATTTTTACATTGTATTTACCGATATAAATACTATCAATTTCAAATTTACCATTAACAGCCTGATATTCTATTTGAGTATCGCCTACGGTAAAAACTACAGAACCTTCCGATAGTTTTTCACTATCTTCTGCATCAAATAAGTTGCCTGTAATATTATAAACTTTAGCTTGTTGAGTAAGCTCAAACTTTACTTCTGTTGTTTCGCCAGGGGTTATTTTTACATTTTCTAAAGTAATTACATCATACCCAAATTTTGTTACGGTAATATTAAATGTTTCTTCATTTGCACCACCGTATTTAAATATACCGCCTAAATCGCTTGTAAAATTTTCACCCTCAATTTTTGCAATGGCATCAAAAATTGGATCACCAGTTTCAATATCTACTACAAGGCCATTTAAATATGCTGCATCTTTATATTCTGGTTTTAAAACAAATAAACCTTCACTTCCATCACTTGCAATTACATTGCCGCTTGGTAAATATGGATAAACGCCCCAACAACCACTAGTGCCGCCACCCGAATTTGGTGAAGTATCGTAATTGCCAACTTGAATCATATTTGCCGGATCTTTTACATTTGTAATAGTAACACCATCCGTATAATATGAGGTTAATAAAAAGTCGCCAAATACAAAGGTATTGTGTGGCACTACACCTTGGCCGGGGCTAGATTGCCATTTGTCCAATTCTTTAATATCGGTTGGGTCGGTTATATCCCAAGAAACTACCCAAGTTCCACCAGTTTCGTCTGTTGTGTACATTGTTTTCGCATCATCGCTAATCCAGCAATTATGGGTGTAGCCATAAGTACTAACTTTACCTAAAATTATCGGATTACTTTTGTCTTGTATATCTACAATTACTTGTTCGCCATTTCCACCTTCAGAAGTATACAAAATATTATCACGTGCATATAGGTCGTGCACATAAGCAGCATCGTACCTGCCTACAAATTTTGGTTTAGTTGGATCTTCATTTAAATCGTACATTAAACAACCACCAGCAGGGCTGTAGCCAATAATGTACATTATTCCTAACTCATCAATAAATACATTGTGTGCAGTATTAAAGTTGCCAGTACCTTCACCTGTAAAATTGTAGGTTACTGTTGAGTCGGGCAAATATTGTAAATCAACAATTAAACAACCTTCGCCTGTTTCATTAGTTACATAAGCGTAATGATCCCAGGTTTTAACATCTCTCCAGATGCTGCGTGGTCCACCTATTCTATCAACTTCAACAGGGTTTGTAGCATCTGTAATATCAACAATAGAAAATGCATTATTTAAACCAATTAAAGCATATTCATTTCCTTCGTTTTCATAACCCCAAATGTCACTTAAATTCTCGTTATATCTTAACTGACTTAATAGTTCTACATTACTATGTTGTTGTTGTGCAAACATTGTGCTCGAAACAAGTAGAAGTAGTGTAATTGTAGTGTAAAAATGTCTCATATAAATTGTTTTATTGTGTACCGTAAAATTAATATAATATTTATGTAAAGTGAAAATTAGTACATTTCTTAACTTTTTTTTTAGGGTTTAACTATTAGCCTTCCACGCATTTTTAAATAATGGCCTGGGTATGTGCATATAAATGGATAGTTACCTGGTTTTGGTATTTTAAATTGAACAACGGTACTATCTAATGGACCAACTAATTTTGATGCAGCTATTACGGCAGAATCATCTGGTATAAATTGTTTTTTTTCGCCAGCCCTAATAGCTTTAACGCCAATTTCATCGGCTTTGCCCTTTTGAGTAAATACAATATTGTGTATCATCATTTCATCGGTGCCTTCGTTAATTAGCTTTAGTTTTATTTCGCCGCCAGCAGTAACATTTATTATATTGGGTTCAAAAGCCATTTCTGTCATAGTGTTGCCTGTTGCGTATACTGTTACATTTATAATTTTGTTAGATGTGTTTGAAACTAATGGTTTTGTATTGGTTTTAGGTGTTGATGGATTGTTTTTACAGCTGAATAAAAAAAATAAAGCGGCAAAAAAAATAAAGTATGGCTTAATCATATTTACAGCAAATATAATGGAAAGATAGACTTTAAAATTGACTAATTACTGCCAATATAAATTACTTCAACGGCATCGTTTACATCAAAAGTTGAGCTAAGCTCTATTTTGCGCTCGCTTTTACCATCAGAAATAGAAATTGCTGCGGTATTGGGTGGAATACTACCCAAATTTTCGGCCTTTAACTCTATATAATTATGTTTTTTTGTTAGCCGAACAGTTAATTCGTATTTGGTTTTATCTAACTTGTAATTTTTTAAAACCAAACGGTTGTTTAATAATAATGATATGGTATCATTATCCACTTGCCCATCATCCCAAACTTTTATAAGTAACTCTTTGGCTTTTACATTTATGCTCTCAGCAGCAGGCATTCTTTTGCGGCCACGCTTATGCATATTTCGGGTATCCCTATCGTTTATGGGTCGGTTAAAAATACAAAGTTCATCTAAAGCACCAACCCTAAACAGCGTATCGGTTACTTGTTTTAATTCGTTTTCAATAAATGATGCCCCAACAAGTAATGGCCCCGGATTGCGAGGATTTAAAATATTTTTGTTGATGTAATGTCGCCGTGCCAACTCACCATCAATGTATATTTTGGTTTCGCGTACACTATAAGTTATTACTAAATGATGCCACATTTTAGTATCAGCAACTTTGTTGGCATAGGTGCTTGTTTTTTCCAATTCGGTGTCTAACATATCAAACTTAATTTCGCCATTGCTATGTTGTACATTGGCAGAATCTGTAAGGTTAGATGAAAATAATTTGTAATGATTGTTTTTTAATTGAGTAGTATCTTCTTCGAGCAAGCTGCTTTTTGATAGTATAGGGTTTTGCCTGCTCAATGAGTCGTAATACCAAACAGAAACAGAAAACTGACTTAAATCGAAAATTTTATGATGTGGAATTTCTATATAAGAACCTTTACCAGTAAACCATAAAGCGGCATCAGTTTTATTAAACCTATCATTAATTGTTAAAATTTCGCCGTGCAAAGTGCCATCTAAACTGTGCTCTCCTTTATCTGTAGCATTACCATCTAAAGGATAGTAAGCCACCAAACCATATAGTGAAGTAATTTTAGGTTGAGCAAATAATGTTAAGCTAAAACCTAAGCAACTGAGTAATATTGTCAGCCGAAAATTCATAATGTTGAATTTAACGATAGCATAAATATAAAAATTTTGTGAAAATTAATGTTTTTACTGATTTAAAATTTTATTAGAGTTATTAACATAAACTTTAAATACCATATTAAAAAAGCAATACCTTAAATTTGGATAGAGCAATGTAAGCAGTATGTTCACAAAAAAAATGGCAACTTAGACTTTTAAAATATTCAAATTAATAAATAAACATATTCAATTGCAAAAATATATTTGATTTAAACTGATTATATTGCAGCTTAAAAGTATAATTAAATGAACATTACAAACACAACTAATAAAAGAAACAGAATAATTTACTACATAACAACCAGTTTATTAACAGCTTTAATGCTATATCTTCAAGTATGTACTTTTTTAACTACCAAATGGTAAGTGTTACTTTTACTAAATTCGGTTATCCTACCTATAACATTTATCTATTAGCAATTGCCAAAACTTTAGGTCTAATTGCTATTTGGACAAATAAATCAAAGGCTTTAAAAGAGTGGGCTTACGCAGGCTTTTTCTTTGATATTATATTAGCGCTTTCTGCACACATAAACATAAATGATGGTGAATACGCTACTGCAGCAGTAGGATTAATATTGTTGTTAGTTTCCTGCCTTTCTGGAAAGCAAATGAGAGCTTAACCTCAAGTCTGATTTCTAATAATTTAAGATACATTTAACTTTAAATAAACCCCATAACTTTAAAATTGTTAATACCTTCGCACACTAATAATTCCAATGAAGATCAACTTTATGAAAAAAGTACTATTGCTTGCAGTAGTTGCAATATTTCATTTTACTGCCTTTGGCCAAAAATTTTCTATAAGTGGTAATGTTACAGATGCCCAAACTGGTGAAGATTTAATAGGCGCCAATATTGCAGTACTTGAGCTGGAAGCCACCGGAACTTCAACCAACGTATATGGTTATTATAGTGTTTCTTTACCTGCAGGTGAATACACTTTACGCTGCCAATATTTAGGTTACGATGCTAAAGATACAAAGGTAAAGTTAGATGCCGATAAAACAGTAAATATTTCAATGGGTGAAGCTGCCGCCGCTTTAGAAGAAATTGTAATTAAAGGTGAAAAAGAAAATATAAATGTTACCAGCACAGAAGTAGGTGTTGAAAAACTAAACCTTAAAGAAATAGATAAAATACCAGTTTTGTTTGGTGAAAAAGATGTTTTGAAAACCATACAATTATTGCCAGGCGTAAAATCTGCCGGCGAAGGTACTTCTGGCTTTTTTGTTAGGGGCGGTAGTGCCGATCAAAATTTAATTTTATTAGATGAAGCACCAGTTTATAATGCTTCACACGCTTTTGGCTTTTTCTCGGTATTTAATAGCGATGCTATAAAAGATGTAAAGCTTTATAAAGGTAGTATTCCAGCTGAGTATGGCGGGCGTTTATCATCTGTATTAGATGTGAGGATGAATGAAGGCAACAAAAACCGTTTTGCTGGTACTGGCGGTATTGGTTTAATTTCATCAAGGTTAACCCTCGAAGGACCAATAGTAAAAGAAAAAGGTTCATTTATAGTTTCGGGCAGAAGAACCTATGCAGATTTGTTTGTGCCGTTGGCATCAGATGATGCCATTGCTTTTGATGATGTAAAATTATATTTCTACGATTTTAATGCCAAACTTAATTATACAATTAACGACAAGAACCGGATATTTTTAAGCGGTTATTTTGGAAGAGATAGAATAGGATTAGGAGATTTAATTGATTTTGATTGGGGAAACGCAACTGGTACTTTCCGTTGGAATCATATTTATAACCCTAAATTGTTTAGCAATACTTCTTTTATAGTTAGCAGCTATAGTTACGGTTTTGGTTTTTTGAGTGATGCTTTTAAAGTAGCTTCCACTATATTAGATTATAATGTAAAGCAAAATTATGATGTTTTCTTAAACAACAATAATACGCTCCATTTTGGCATAAATGGCATTTACCATATTTTTGATGCAGGAGAAGATAGAAGTGAAGGCGGAGAAGGCGGTATTTTTACAGTACCCGATATAGAAAAGCGTTATTCAATTGAAGCGGCTGCTTATGTTTCTAATGAGCAAAAAATTGGAAAACGAATAAACCTAGATTATGGTTTGAGATTAAATAATTTCACGCCAGTTGGTATAGGCGATTTTTATACTTACAATGAAAATGGAGAAGTAAACGACACTACTTTTTATGATACTTTAGAACCCGTTGAAAATTATTTTGGCTTGGCACCTCGCTTTTCTGCCAGTTTTCAGTTTAGTGACAATGTAAGTATTAAAACAGCTTATGCGCGCACCTTTCAATATCTTCATTTGCTATCTAATACCACTTCCTCGCAACCTACAGATGTGTGGCTGCCGAGTAGTAACAACATAAAACCTCAATTGTCCGATCAGGTTTCTTTGGGCTACTTCCAAAACTTTGCTGACAATCAATACGAATTTTCAACAGAAATTTACTACCGTTGGTTAGATAATATAATTGATTACAAACCTGGCGCACAAGTGAGTTTAAATGCTACCGTTGAAGGCGATTTATTATATGGTGAAGGCCGTGCTTATGGCCTGGAGTTTTACATAAAGAAAAAAAGAGGACGCTTTACTGGTTGGTTAAGCTATACTTTGGCTCGAACAGAATCGAAATTTGAAGAGATTAATTACAGCGAATGGTTTCCGGCAAGGCAAGATAGAACACATGACATTAGCATTGTTGCCTCTTACCAATTAACCGAACGCATTGACCTTTCAACAAGTTGGGTATATTATACTGGTAATGCCGTTACCTGGCCAGGCGGTAAAGCACCAATTTCAAGAGACTCAGCCAATATAATTAATGATACCGCTAGTGAAAATGCAGTATTTATGGTTTCTGATTTCGAACTTAGAAACAATGCTCGTTTACCCGCCTACCATCGTATGGATGTAAGTATAACCATAAAAAATAAACAATATAAATACCGATTAAATAAAAATGGAGACCGTGTGAAAGTACCTAAAAAATGGCGATCGAGTTGGAACATCTCTGCCTACAACGCTTATAATAGAGCAAATCCATACTCCATAACATTTGCCAGTACAGAGCTTAATGTTTTCGATATAGAAGCCACCCAGCTAACCTTGTTTAAAATTGTTCCATCAGTAGCATATAATTTTAACTTTTAATATGATGAGTTTTTTAAAATACCTTTTTATCCTAACAATTTGTTGTACACTTTTTGCTTGCACAAAAGTAGTAGAAGTTGATTTGAATGAATACGACCCTAAATTTTTTATTGAAGCTTATGTATTTGATGAAGATGGCAACAACTTGGTTTATGTTAGAAAAACCCAAAATGTTTTTGATAATGTGGCAGGCCAAACTTTAGCAAATGCCACCGTTACTATTGAAGAAGATGGAAAAGCCTATCCTTTAAGTTACGAAACAAATGGCTACTTCCGTAATGAAGCATTAACCGGTAAAAGTGGCAGCACGTACAAATTAACTGTTGAGGTAGAGGAAGAAACTTTTACTGCAACATCGGTAATGCCTAACAAAGCCAGTTATGATGAGGTTTTGGTTGGCCTTCCATTTCCATTAACAGCAGGGGGAGACACAATTAGCCCTTGCTCAGAGGGAGATTATTTTATTTTTAATCAGTTTACCGATATAGCTAACGAAAAGAATTTTTACTTGTTTGACTATAACCGTTTTGAAACCACAGGAGACACAGCCCAATCCACTACCGACGATCAATTGTATCTGCAAGACGACAATTTTAATGACGGCATACAATCTTGCACTCCATTTTTTAATACTTGTTTTTTAGAAGAAGATGCAGAAGGTAACCCACAAGAAGTTAAAACCATAATGTATAATATTACCGAAGTAATGTATAAGTATTATTTTGTTTTAGCATCAATAGCCAACAATGGAACTCCTGGCGGAGATGTTACGCCGCAAAACCCTGATACTAATATTGAAGGTGGCGCAATAGGCTTTTTTAGTACCGCCGCTTTAACCAGAAAAACTACACAAATGAAACCTTCGCCATTAACAGAAATACTAAAATGTCGTTAATTGCGACTGTTTAGTAAAATATTGGCCTTTGCCGGTTTTGGTATTTTTATAGAAGTTGTGTTTAGAGCATTAAGCAATACTTTAGAACAGTTTTACTTTAGCCAACCAGTAGATTTAAGTTTACGTACCAATATTTATTTTTGGATGATTCCTATATACGGCTCATCGTATGTACTACTAAATGCGGTTTACCCAAAATTAGCCCAAATACCCTTACTGTTGCAGTTGTTATTTTTAACTATTGGTATTTTTGTAATTGAGTATTGTACTGGTTTCGCCTTACAACAATTAATTGGCAAATGCCCTTGGGAATATAAAATTGGATACCACTTACACGGGCTTATTCGTTTAGATTATACAGTTGTTTGGATGCTTTTTTCTTACCTGCTCTTATTGTTTTATAAATGGGTAAATGCGGTGCGGTTTGTTTAAGAAAAATTGATACTATTCAGAAGTCAGACCATTACATTGTCAGACATCAGACATCAGACAAAATTTGGGCGAAAAAGAGCATTTTTGAATTCACTCATCCAAATTTATCTGACGTTTGAAAGCGAAGCAGTTTGACTTCTGACCTCTACCGAATAGTTACGAAAAATTGTTTTTAAACATCAAAAGTGCAATGCAATTTTTGTAAAATAGAAAATAATTATTTCATTCCAAAGCCTTTAAAACCTCGCCTACAAACAAACCCATATCCCAGTTTTTTCTATTGCGGGTTTGGCCAAGCCTTACAACAACCAATTCTTTCGAAGGTATTATTACAATATTTTGTCCTTCGTAGCCGCTGGCATAAAATAGATCTTCGGGTAGGGTAGGCCAGTATTGATTGTTTTCGAAAGTGGTAGTTGGTTCTGTTGCATTTTTCCAAAAGTGTGCTGCATAAGCACTGTGTTTTGATACTTCATTCCTTTTTGAAGAATAAGCTACCCAGCCTTCTGGTAAAATTTGTTTGTTGTTAAAAATACCATTTTGTAAATACAGTAAACCAAACTTGGCCCAATCTCTGCCCGTAGCATACATAAATGAAGAGCCAATGTAAGTATTAGTAGCATCGGTTTCCATAGTAGCGCTATTCATTCCTAAAGGCTCAAATAATTTTTTGTATGGAAATTCTAAGTATGCCTTTTCAGTATTAAATTTAGTTTTTATAAGATAAGATATAATGTTACTGGTACCGCTGGAATAACTCCAAAAAGTACCTGGCTTGTGAATTAGCTTTTTATTAAGGGCATATTTAGCACAATCGTTTTCTAACCATAGCATTTCGTTAACAGAAGAAGCAATGCTGTAATCTTCTTTAAAATACAAACCAGAGTTCATTTGTAATAATTGATTTAAAGTAATGTTAGCTCGTTTATCTACCTGCCATTCCTCAAAATTAATTGTCTCTTCTAAGTTTAAAACACCTTCTTTCACTAATATACCGCAAAGAGCGTTAATTACGCTTTTTGTCATAGACCAACCAAGTAGAGGCGTTTCGTTACTTATACCTTTTCCATATTGCTCTTTTAATAATTTTCCTTTGTAAATTACCAGAGCGGCTCTTGTATTTCGTGGGCTATCTAAAGCTTTTTCTTCAAAGGCATAGGTAAAAGCTTTGTTTAGTTGCTTGAAGTTTACATTGGCAAACAAGCTGTCGTAATTTGTCTTTTCAATATTCCAAAAACCATCATAAGGCTTATTTATTTTTTTTAAAGATGCTAAAGTGCTAACTGCTTCAACCGTATTTTTTGATACTAAAGTACAGCCCATTCCTTTGCGGTAGACAGCTGTTCTTTTTAAACCCAAAAAAGAAGCAGTTGAGGTTTTATTGTTTGTATTAACGCTTACAGTAGCAATAGCAGCTGCCGAATTTTTGATGTCTTCATTTACAACATCCTCCAAATCTCTACCAGAAAGGTACACGCTTGAACAAGCAGTTTTTGCAGCATAACCTAAACCAATATTTATAGCAGGTATTATTTTAATGTAAAATAATAAACCAACAAATAAAACTATTAAAAAAAGTAATATTATTGTCACAGGTTTCATTTTTTATTCTAAACCCTCTTTAATAGATAATAAAAATTGCTTTATATCTTTTAAAGATTTAGCAATTTCTGCCTGTTTTAAAACATCTTCTTTGTTTTCTTTTAATTTTTTTTTAGCCCCTTCAAGTGTGTAGCCGCTATCTTTTACTAAATGATAAATAACATGCAGATTGTCAATGTCTTTAAGGGTAAATAATCGATTGCCCTTTCGGTTTTTTTTAGGTTTTAATATTGAGAATTGGTTTTCCCAAAAACGTATTAAAGATGTAGAAACATCAAACATTTTGGCTACTTCACCAATGGAGTAATAATGTTTTTTTATTTCTTTATCTTTATAAGGAGGCACTCAATATTTTATTAATCGAAAGATTGATTTGAGCGGTTAGCCAATTGTATCATTTTTTCAAATTGGCTTTCATCTAAATCATTATGAAAAAAGTTAATTGGGTTAATAGCTTTGTCTTCGTGGTGCACTTCATAATGTAAATGTGGCGCAGTTGATAAGCCCGAACTACCTACGGAGCCAATTTTTTCACCACGCTTTACTACTTGCCCTTTTTTAACGTCAATAACACTTAGGTGTGCATATAATGATTGGTAGCCATAACCATGGTCTATTACAATTTTATTTCCATACCCTCTGTTTGACCGGCTGGCTTTAACTATTTTACCATCTCCGGTAGCAAATACTTCGGTGCCATTTGGTGCAGTAAAATCTATGCCTCTATGAAATTTACGTACTTTATGCACCGGATGAATACGATACCCATAACCCGAGGCAATTCGCTTTAGCTCTTTGTTAGCTACAGGTTGTATAGATGGTATGGAAGTAAGCATTTTACTTTTGTTCTTAATGTTGCTTGTCAACTCTTCGTACGACATTGACTGTATGCCTATTTTGGTATAAAGGTTATCAAGTTTTTTAGCGGTTTCTTTCATTATATCGCTATAATCAAAACCTTCTAAATCTTTATATCTTTCCGAACCGCCAACACCTGCTTTTCTTACTGCCGGCGAAATTGGTTCTGCCTCAAAAATAACTCTGTAAATATTATCATCTTTTTCGCCTAGCTCTGCCAAAATATCCGACATATTGGTCATTTTTTTATTTAAGTCGCCATAAGTCATTTTCATTTTATTCAACTCTCTTGATAGCCGCCTTTCTTTAGGAGTATCTAAAAAGTAAGAGGACAACATCATTAAAATTACCCCAAAAACAAAAGCGGCACTAAAAAACCTTACGGCTCGCCATACTTTGGTTTGCCAGGTTTCTTTTACTTCCTCATAAGTTAAACTACTTGTATTGTAGTAGTATTTGGTTTTTTTCATCGTATTAATATTACTTTTAACCTTTGTGTATGTTACTGTAAATCAATTAATTGGCTTTGATTAAGGCGTTTTTTAACTTTTGTTAATGGCGCAATATAAGTAATTCTGGGCAATTACATATTTTAGTTTATAGTCAAATTGTACAAATTAAGTTTTAAGGCACATTTAAGTATTTGTGTATTTGTAAAGAAATTTCCCATTGCGGATTATCTTTTACATACGCTATTATAAGTGGTGTAATTTCTTCTTTCTTACTCCATTCGGGCTGCAAATATAACTTACATTTTTGACTTACTTTAGCAGCATTAGTCTCTGCCCATTTAAAATCACTTTTATTAAAAACAATAATTTTCAACTCATCAGCTTGTTCAAAAAATTCTTCTAAGGGGGCTTTAAATTTTTTTGGAGAAAGGCAAATCCAATCCCAGGTACCTGTTAATGGATGTGCGCCAGAGGTTTCAATATGTGTATATTTTTTAAGAGCTCTAATATTTTGGCTGAGTTTTTCAAGGTTATACATTAAAGGTTCGCCGCCTGTAACTACTACAATATTGCTTGCTATAGCAGTTAAAGGTTCAGTTATTTCTTCAATTTTTTTTATAGGATGCGCTTCTGCTGGCCAACTTTCTTTAACATCGCACCAAACGCAACCCACATCGCAACCTGCTAAGCGAATAAAATAAGCGGCTTTACCCTGGTGATAGCCCTCGCCCTGTATAGTATTGAAGGATTCCATAACAGGAAATTGATTTTTTAACTGACTCATCATAATTTTGTGCAAAGTTATTGAATTTATAACCAGAATATACTTTTAAACTTTACATTTGTGTTTTAAGAAAAAGCTACGTGAAAAATAAAATAGAACAACTCTTAATGTTTCATAAAGAAACACCAGATGATCCTTTTTTAATTTATGCCTTGGCTAATGCTTATCAAAAACAAAAAGAATACAAAAATGCGATAATGTATTATGAATTATTGTTAGAAAAACACCCCAATTATGACGGCACTTATTTGCACTATGCGCAATTAAATACTTTTTTAAAAAAATTTGATAAAGCAAACGAAATTTACATTAAGGGAATTACTATATTAACGCAATTGAACGACACCAAAAATTTAAACGAATTGAAAGAGGCTTACGAGACTTTTAAACAAACTATAAATTAAAAAATGCTTTTAAAATATTACTTAGTCACTTTATTAACTGCAATGCTTTTATTAGGATGCCAACAAAAAGTACCCGATAACAAAGCAGCAAATAGTATTTTGGCCACCAAGAAAAGAGCAGTAAGTTATGCGGCAGAGCAAAAGTACGATTTAGCCATTTTGTGTATAGATAGTGCTCTAACCGCTCAACCAAAAAATATTGAATTGTACAACACAAAATTTAATATTTTATTGCGATCAAAAAAATACACAGATGGCTTAGCGGTGTTAGAGCAGATGCATAAAATAGAAGCCAATAATGCAGAAGCCTATTCTTTTCAAGGTTACATAAACGAAAAATTAGGTAATGATAGCTTAGCCACCACATTTTACAACAAAGCGATTGCAGCTTGTAAATACCGCGCTAATATTAAAGTTGAAGAGTTTAAAAATAAAGTAAATATTTCCTTTTTAAAACAGTTTACCGAAGGTAAAGTAGCTTCTATTGCTTACATTGATAGCTTAGCAATACGCCATGCTGGTAATGGTTTTATAAGAGACCAAAAAGAGTTTATTAAAAATTTTGACAAAGAGGCATTTTTGAAAGCTTTATAGGTTTTTTATTTTGCAAAAAGATATAACTTTAAAATTCGGGGAATTACTTGATACATAAATGTTATAGCCTATGAAAAATTAAAAAAATGAAAAGAACGAAGTATTATGATTACATAGACGAAAAGATTCATGTCTTATCAAGGAGAATAGAAACTGGTGGTAAACTCAACATGCTACATCTTCATATGCATTCGGAAAATTTCTATGTCCATTTCTTTAATCAACTTTTTGGACTTAAGCTAGAAAATCTAAATGCTACTCTGCAAAATGTTGAAGCAATTGATCTTATTGATCATAAGAACAAATTAATTTTTCAAGTTTCATCAACATCAACAAAGCAAAAAATAGAATCAGCATTGACTAAAAAGATAATGTCAAGCTATTCAACTTATAACTTTAAATTCATCTCTATTTCAAAAGATGCTTCTGACTTAAGAAAAAAATCATATATTAATCCTCATTGTGTTACTTTTGACCCCAAATGTGACATATATGATCCTACTTTAATTATGAATACAATTGGAGGGCTTACCGTAACTGGACAAAAAGAAACTTATGAATTTATAAAGAATGAATTTAGCTCAGAAATTGATATTGTTACATTAGATTCTAATCTCGCATCAATTATAAATATTCTTGCAGAAGAAGACTTAGACAAAATTAATGTTAAACATGAATCTGATGAATTTAACATCACTAACAAAATAGCCTTTAATGACTTAAAAACAGCTAAAGAAACCATTGATGAATATAAAATTTACCATCGCAAAGTTGATAGTATATATGCTGCCTTTGATAAGGAAGGTAAAAATAAAAGCAATTCCGTCCTGGCTTCAATGAGAAGAGAATACATAAAACGAAAAGGAAAGAATTCAAACGACAATATATTTGAAGAAATTATTGAAAAGATCATTGATAAAATAAGAAATAGTGCTAATTATGTGAAAACACCTTTGGATGAGCTTGAATTATGTGTGGACATCTTAATTGTAGACTCATTTATTAGATGTAAAATATTTGAAAATCCAAAAGGATACTCTTATGCTGTTGCCAGATAACATTCATCCAGAAAATACAATTTATTATAACGGATCAATAGTGTTAAAAACTCTATTAGAATATAATTCTATAGACATAATTGACCTATACCAAAAAGTTAAACTTGAAAAGCAAATGAGTTTTAAGATATATATACTATGTTTAGATTGGCTTTATATTCTTGATGCTGCTCATGCCAAGGAAAATAAAATAGAACTATGTTCCTAAAATCATTATCAATAATATCAGGTTTCAAAGTGAAACGCGAAATTCTTTTTAGAAAAGGTATAAACTTAATAGTAGATGAAAGTGAAGGTCAAATTACTGGGAATAATATAGGCAAAACAACAGTTCTAAAACTAATTGACTTTTGCCTTGGTGCGGAAAAGAAACATATCTGGGAGGATCCTGAATCAAAAAAGGAAGTTTACTCATTAGTCAAAAACTTTTTGATTGATAATAATGTGGTAATAGTACTAGAATTATCCCCTGATTTAAATGGAAGTGATACTGATGATATAATAATACATAGAAATTTTCTGTCCAGAAGTAAAATAATTCGAAAGATAAATGATCAAGAGTATACAGAAGATGAATTTGAACCCAAATTAAAAGAACTAATCTTTAAAGATGTTGAAACTGAAAAACCATCATTTCGTCAAATAATTTCTCATAACATTAGATATAAAGATTTAAGTTTAAACAATACACTTAAAACTCTTGATGGTTATACCGCAGATACAGAATATGAAACACTTTATTTATACCTATTAGGTTGTGATTTTAGGAAAGGAAATGATAAACAGCTAATTGTTCAAAAATTAAAACAAGAAGAATCCTTCAAAAGGAGACTTGAAAAAATACAGACGAAATCAGCTTATGAAGCAGCTCTTTCAATTATCAACACGGAAATTGACAATTTAAAAGAGAGGAAGTCAAATCTAAATTTAAATAAAGAGTTTGAAAAACAGCTTAATGAATTAAATCAAGTAAAATATTCTATAAATCAAATCAGCTCTTCAATTAATAAATTGTCTATAAGGAAAGATATTATTGTAGAATCCAAAGCAGAGTTAAATCAACAAGTTACTAAGATTGATCTCGACCAATTAGAATTAATATATGAACAAGCAAGTGATAAAATTGGTGAATTACAAAAATCTTTTGAAGATCTAGTTGATTACCATAATAAAATGATTAAAGAAAGAATAGCTTTTGTTGGCGAAGAGCTTCCGAAAATTGAAAGAGGCCTTAATACATTGAATTCACAATTAAGTGAAGAATTAAGAAAAGAAGAACAATTAAGTAATTCAATCTCTAAAACAGATTCGTTTCAGGAATTGGAGGATCTTATTTCTAAAATGAACACAAAGTTTCAACGTAAAGGCGAATATGAAAATAAGTTAGAATCAATAGTCGAAGTTGAAACTATCATAAATGAACTTAAAGTAGAACTAAAAGAAATCAATGAAATTTTATTTTCAGACGATTTCGAAAAAATTGTAAAGAACCAAATCAATAAATTTAACAAGTATTTTTCTGCTATTTCAAACTCTTTGTACAATGAACAATATGCTTTAAAGTACGATATAAAAACAAATCGACAAGGTCAAAGAGTTTACAAGTTTAGTGCGTTTAATACAAACTTTAGTTCTGGTAAAAAGCAAGGTGAAATTTCATGTTTCGACATGGCATACATCAATTTTGCAAGAGAAAACAATATCCCATCACTTAGTTTTCTTCTAAATGATAAAAAGGAATTGATGCATGACAATCAGCTTATTAAGATCGCTCGCTTAGCAAAAAAGCAAAACATTCAGTTTGTAGCTTCGATACTGAAAGACAAGCTCCCAGCTGAATTAAATAACGAAGAATACTTTGTTGTAAGGCTCTCAGAAAAAGACAAGCTTTTTAGAATTGAAAGATGAGTCTGGCTATAACAATATAAGACGGAATACTCCGCTTATGATTCTACGTTATAATACATTTGAAACAAAAAATGGATATAATTTTTATAGATACTTCGATTTTTGAATCCAATAATTTTCTAGAAAGTAAGAGAATTAAAGAAGTTTATAAACTTGGAGAAAGAGGAGATATAAAAATTGTACTTCCAGAACTGACTTATGATGAAATTGTAAATAGAATTTCAAAAAACATTTTGGAGGCAAGTCAAAAATTTAATAAATATCGAAATGACACAAGGGTTTTAAGAAATGTTGATTCTCTTTCAGATAAGTTTGAACAATTTGATAATAATAATATACAAAAAGAATTTATTGAAAAATTAGAAAATCAATTTGCTAAATCAAATATCGAAATTGTTGATTATCCAACTCTAAATATTAAAGATATTTTTCGGAGTTACTTTGAAAAAAAAATTCCGTTTGGTTCTGGAGGTAAAAAAAGTGAATTCCCAGATGCATTTGCTTTAAAATCAATTGAACTTTGGGCAAAGGAAAATTATGTAAAAGTCTTAGCTTTTTCTAAAGACAACGATATGATAAACTATAATAGCACTCATTTAGAAATAATTGAAGATTTTGACTATTGGCTAAGTAATAAAATAAAGGAAATTGAGGGCAAACATCAAAAGCGTTTATATGAAATTGAAGATTTCATTAAAAACAAATCTGATGGAATTCAACAAGACGTTGCGGATTGGGTTAATGACCAACTTAATGACGATACTAAATATTATGAATATTCAAACTATTTAGAAATTCACAATTTATCAATTATTGAAGTAAAAACCGATGTAGAAGACTACTACATCACAAATGTTTCAGAAGAATATATATCAGTAGAATTGACAATGCGTGTAAACTACAAAGTGGCAATTATTATTGGAAATGAGGATAATATGATTAAAGACTACGACACTAAAGAGTGGCTTTTTATTGAAACCAAAGAATTATTAATAGACGAGATTCGAGATTTAGATATTGAACTTGTTTTTGAAATTGAACCAGATGATGAAACTATATATAGGCCTAAAATAGAAACAATCAATAATGGAGAGAACTTGAATGTATAAAGACAGATTATAGACAAACTTTTAAACTTAAATACCTCTTTTACTTTTCAAGAATTAAAATACTTATTGGGCAAACTCGAATATAAGGAAAAGAAAACAGGAAAAACTTCTGGATCAAGAAAAGCATATATTAACGAGAAATTGAATCACATAATTAGAATTCATAAGCCTCACCCAGGAAATGAATTAAAAAGATATATTCGTTTGTACATAATAGAAGAACTCAGAAGACAAAACTTAATATGACTAACAAAATAAAATATAAAAAATTTATTGGATCTGTTCATTTTTCAGCTGATGATGAAGTTTTTTTTGGAAAGATTGAAGGAATAAATGACTTGGTTACTTTTGAAGGAACAACGGTTGCCAAACTAAAAAAAGGATTTAAGGAAGCAGTTGAAGATTACATAAAACTATGCGAGGAAACTGGTAAAGAAGTATTTAAATCATTTAAAGGTAGTTTTAATGTTAGAATTAACCCAGAACTACATTCAAAAGCCTTTGAGTTTGCAATATTAAATAACAAAACTTTAAATCAACTTGTAAAAGAGGCTATTGAAGATAAAATAAGAAATTAATGAACTCAAAACCACTTACACTAACCAACCGGCCAATCATCATTCAATCGCATAATTTTTTCAAGTACATCACGTACGCAACCTTCACCGCCATTTCTGCTCGAAATATAATGGGCTACCGATTTTACTTCGTGACAAGCATTAGCAGGGCAGGCAATGCAACCCGCTTTTTGTATCGCTTGAAAGTCGTTTACATCATCACCCATAAACAGCAGTTCTTCGTAGTTTAAATTGTTTTTGCTAACATAATCTCCCAAAACTTTAACTTTATCGTACGATGCTAAAAACACATCCTCAATACCAAGTGCTTTTAACCTGTTAGTTACCATATCGTTTCTACCACCAGTAATAATAGCTAACCTATAACCTTTTTTTAAGGCATTAAACATAGCAAAACCGTCGCGGGCATGCATTGTGCGCCACAACTTTGCATCTGGCCCTAATATTAAACTACTATTGGTTAGCACACCATCTACATCTAAACAAATGGTTTTAATTTTTTTTAATCTTTCAAATATATTCATTACTCGTTATGTGTAGCTTGTATGCTTTTGGTGAATGCATTATAAATTTCTTTTAATTGTTGGTTTTGTTGTAAGATGTTTATATGATTGTCAATAGTAGCTTTATCACTCCGAATTGCGGGCCCGGTTTGCATAGCAAATGGATCTTTTTGTTGCGCATTTTGTAAAGTGGAATTTATGATAGGATGCAATAAACTAAAATCAATATTTTTCTCGGCAGTAAAATTTTTCAATAACGTAAATAAATGATTAGTGAAATTGTTTGCCATTACTGCGCCAAGATGCAAAGATCTACGTTCGGTATCTGCTAAAATATGTACTACATTACTAATACTTTTGGCAATTTCGTAAACCAAATTGTTGCTGTAAGTATTAGAGTAATGCACAATTGTTGGTATTTGGTTGTAAGTCACCTTTTCGCCTTTTCTTAACGATTCTATTAACCAAAGCACCGCACGGTTTTGGTGCGGCAACAAAGCATCTATTGAAGCCGAACCAGAGGTATGAATAACTAAAGTATCAGCTACATTGCCCAGTTGGTTGGCAACGCTTTCAATTTGATCGTCGTCAACGGCAATAATAATAACTTTAGCATCTTTAAAATCTGCAATTGCATTTACGGCCTGGTAGCCAAAAGTATTTGCCAGTTGCTGTGCCAAAGCATAGCTACGACTGTAAATTTGTTGCACTTCAAAATCGGTATTGGTTAAAGCATTACTAATATGCCATGCCACATTACCCGCACCTATAATATTTATTTTAGCCATTGTTTATCTTAGCTTGTTGGTAAAGATAATAAAGGTGTTTTATTGTAGCTCATTTTTAATTGATTAATAAGTTGATGCGTTTCAACACTGCTTCTAATGTATCACCATTAACTTGGGTTTCATAAGCGATATTTCTTTCCAGCCAATCAATTGTTTGAATTTGGTTAGTTAAAATAACTCCTTTAACAGAACAATTTTCTGGCAACTTAACTTCTATAGCAAACCCTTTTTCTTTTGTAGTGATTGGTAAAACAATTGCCAAACCAAAAGCTTTATTATATTTAAAATGTGATATTACTAAAGCTGGTCGATGGCCTTTTTGTTCTCGCCCTTTTTTAGGATCAAAATCAAGCCAAATAATATCACCTCTTTCTGGTACTTTATTTAATATTCCCACTTTTCTTTACCCACTTCATTAGTTATCATAAGCGGTTGTCTATTTTCTGGATTAACGCCTTCAACCAAGTCATCTAAAGTTAAGGTTTCTTCTGTTTTAATTATTAAACTTCCATCTTTATCTAACTTAATTTGCATTTCATTTCCAGCCACTAAATTAGCTTTTTCTGCTATGGCTTTAGGTATGCGTATGCCCAAACTATTGCCCCATTTATTGATTGTAATTTTCACTTAATTTGATATTTATAAGTGCAATTATACATTGTATATCCGAAAATAGCAAAATTAATTTTATTAGGATCTAAATATAACTGTTTTTTCTTTTGGTAAGAATTGCAAAGTCTTTAACTAACCACTTTAATTTTCAATTTAGCGGCGTTCACATACTTAGCTAAAATCCGTTGAACATCTCGGTTGTCAATTTTTGGTTTTAAATATTTCTTAGCATTTTTTATAGTATTAATTTCTTTGTTTAGCGGCAAAAAACCGTAACCCAAATATTTTCCATTGTTAACAGCTACAAAGGCTTTCTCATCAACGTGTTTACCTTTATCAAACAATAAATAACTTATACTTTGTTGCTGTAGGGCTTTAATGGCTTTGTTTACTTTCGCATTATATTTTTTGGTAGTTTCTAACTGCACGCACGCTCCTTTACATTTTTCTTGTTGATAATTAAAACAACCCTTCACCGCTTTTTGCAAGCCACAAAGCTTGGCACATAAATCAAAAGTTTCGCAAATTAATGCCATTTCATTACGTGCCGAAATTAAGTTAGTAAACCAAGCTAAAGGTTTTATTTGATTGCAATTTGCAGAAATATCCAAGCGTTTATAGCCATTCATATCTTCGTAACAAATAATACCATAATTGGTAGTTTTTTTGCGCTGTGCTACATTTAAAGGCGGCAAATGTTGTTTAATAAGCTGACTTTCTAACAGTTCGGCAATTAACTCGCCACCGGTTAATTCAAATTCTATTTTATAAACCGCCCGTTGTAATAGTTGTTGTTTTTTATTTTTACTGTTAAGATGGGTAATAATGCGTGCTTTAATATTTTTAGCTTTGCCAATGTATAATATTTTTCCCTTCTCATCAATAAACTGGTAAACGCCAGCTTCTTCGGGTAAGGCTTCAAAATATTTAGCGGGTAGGTTAGGAGGGAGCTTGTTGTTGAGGCTTTGTTTTTTTAATGCGTTTTTAATGTAATCTTCTCCACCTCTTTCGTACAATAATTTAAACAAATGAAAAGTGGCCAAAGCATCGCCCATTGCCCGGTGCCTGTTGTAATGTGGTAACTTTAATTGATGTGCAATTTTGCCTAAACTATAACTGGCTAAGTTGGGCAACACAGCTTTTGTTAGTTTTACGGTACATACTTTTTTTCTATAAAAATGAAAATTGTTAGCTTTAAAAGATTTGCGTAAAAAACCGTAATCAAAAGCAACATTGTGGGCTACAAAAATATGACCTTCTGTAATCTCTAAAATTTTAGGTGCAAGGCTTTTAAAATCGGGCGCATTAGCTACCATTTCATCATCAATACCAGTTAAAGCAGTAATAAAACCAGGAATGTTTTCATCGGGTTTAATTAAGGTTTCGTATTGATCTAATATTTTATAACCATCGGTAATAATAATACCAACTTCGGTAATGGCATTGTAATGCGAAAATGCACCAGTAGTTTCTATGTCAACAATGGCATAAGTCATTAGTACAAATGTAACTCACCGAAAACAACTACAATTAAATTTAGCAGATTAAATTAAAAATTGATGGAACTAAAATCTACATAATTTCATTATATCTTAAAAAACATTAAAATGGCTATAATCGAAATTCTTACCTACATCTCAATTTTCAGCGGAGGGATCCTTATTTTACTACTCATTTTATCTATACTTGGCGGTTTAGATATTGATGTTGATTTTCCGGGTGGAGATACTGATGCAGATAGTTCTGGTGGCATTGGTATAGTTAAGGCTTTACTTACTTTTATAAGTGTTTCTTCTTGGGTAATTAAAGTAATTTTAGCTACCCAAGCCAATCCTTTAATAGCAATTATGGGTGGTATGGTTGGAGGCTACATTGCAGTATTGTTAATCAAAAAAATATTTGAGTTGCTACTTACCCAAACCGAAAATACTAATTGGGAATTTCAAGATGCTGTTCACGAGCCTGCAAAAGTATATCTAAAAATACCGAAAGAAGGATCTGGCATAATACAAGTTTTAGTTAAAGGGGTTACCCGTGAGATAAGGGCTAAAAGTTTAGATGAGATGGAAATTCCAACAGGGGAGGCAGTTTTCATTCATAAAGTAGAAGATGAATTTGCATTTGTAAAGAAATTGAAAGATTAAGAATACCTATGTTGACTAAAAAATATCAATCACAAATCACATTTTAATATTTTATTAAAGCTATATCAATTAGCAAAACTAAGGTTTTGTACTGTTAATAGTTATATCATAAAACACAATTTTCTAAAAAATAAAACATTTATTAATCACTAAAAATTTAATCAAATTATGGAAGGAATTTTTTTTATCGTAGCTTTTGTATGCTTCGTAATTTTTTTACTCGTAGTATTTTTTATTTCACGATACAGGCGTTGCCCATCTGATAAAATACTAGTTGTATATGGAAAAACAGGAGACGGCGCTTCTGCTAAATGTTACGCCGGTGGTGCTACCTTTGTGTGGCCGGTTATCCAGTCTTATCAATTTTTAGATTTAACCCCACAAAGTATTGACGTAAACCTTCAAGATGCATTGTCAAAACAAAACATCAGGGTTTCTGTACCGGCGCAGTTTACAGTTGGTATAAGCAACAAACCTAACTTAATGATTGCCGCAGCAGAACGCTTGTTAGCTTTGGAAAGAGATGAAATAAGCTCGCTTGCCCACGATATTATTATGGGACAAATGCGCCTGGTTATTGCCAATATGGACATTGAAGAACTGAACACCGATAGAGATAAATTTGTAGAATCGGTTTACACCAATGTTGGGGATGAGTTACATAAAATTGGTTTAGAATTGATTAACGTTAACGTAACAGACATTCAAGATGAAAGTGGTTACATAGTAGCTTTGGGTAAAGAAGCCGCAGCCAAGGCCATTAACGATGCCAAAGTAAAAGTAGCATTAGAAGATAGAAGCGGTGCTATTGGAGAATCTGAAGCCAGACAAGAACAACGGGTTAAGGTAGCAGATGCCAACAGTTTAGCCGAAATTGGAGAAGCACAAGCGACAAAAGAGCAGAGAATTCAAGTGGCTGATGCGAACAGTTTGGCAGAAATTGGAGAAGCAGAAGCCAATAAAGGTCAGCGTATTCAAATAGCAGATGCCAACGGTTTAGCCGAAATTGGAGAAGCTAAAGCACAAGCATCTGCCACAGCAGGTAAAAATGATGCAATGATAAAAATTGCAAAATCAGATGCTGAGCGCGATATAGAAATAGCCGAAGCTCAACGGGCAGCAACTGCCGCACAAAAAGTTGCCAACGCCAAATCTTTAGAAGAAGCTTACGCTGCCGAAAAAGAAGCAGAAGTAGCCAGAGCACTAATGGAAAAAGCTAAGCGGGAAGCCGATGAGGTAGTTATAGCAGACATTGAACGCCAGAAAATAGTAATTGCCGCACAGGCCGATGCAGAACAACAGCGCGAAGTTGCTAAAGGGGAGGCCGACGCCATCTTAGCAAAATATATGGCGCAAGCAAAAGGTACCGAAGAATTGTTAAAGAAGCAAGCCGAAGGTTTTGAACAATTGGTTAAAGCTTCAAACGGCGACCCACAAAGTGCTATCGGTTATTTAATGATAGATAAATTGACGGAGTTAGCAGAAATACAAACTGGTGTCATTAAAGATATTGGAATTGATAAAGTTGTTGTTTATGATAACGATAACGGAAAAAGTGTAGGCAACTTTGTACAAGGTTTGTATAGTATGATGCCACAATTGAATGACTTTTTAAATCAAAGTGGAATGAATTTACCCGATGCTTTAATTAAAAAAGAAGTTACCGAAAATGGTGTTGAACCTAAAGAATTAGATACTGAAACTGTAGTTGAAGAAGCTTAAATTTTGGAATAATAATAATATTTTAAATATTCAATATCTGGCCAATTGAGAAATTGAGCCGGATTTTTAATTGATTTCTTTTGAAATTCTCATTATGAAAAATTTAACCAATACAAAGCCGAAAATAAGGCGAAAGCTATTAACCCAGCTACAGCTATTTCGAAGATTCCATTACCAGAATTAGGTGGCTTCTCTGGTAGACAAGCTTTTAAAAACAAAAGTTGGGTAAAAAAAGCTATTATATTTAATATGAAAGAAATTATGTTTAATCTAAAAAAGATATAAAAACCAATGAATATGTATATAAGTGAACATACTTTACTAAAAATATGCTGATTTAAATTTTTTAATTTTAGCATTCCAAGAATAGATCGACCACTTATGGTAAGACTAATAGCAATTGGCAAAGATGCTGCCCATAAAAAGAAATCAGTAATTTTATAAGAAATAAAACCTGGTGACAAGTAATTAATTGCAAGAACCATTGTTAAAAATATAAATACATTTATAGCAATGCTGAGTATTTTTATAAATATTAATTTTGACATTGATACAAAACGAGTTTATTTCGTTTATATTTAAATTGTGTTATTTTGATGAGTTATTCATGTTTTCGAAAATAAATTTTGGCTGCCTTAATAACTCTGGGTGATAACAGTAAAGTTGCCGTCATAGTAGGAATTGCCATTAAGGCAAAAGCGGTATCAATTAAATTAAGCATAGCTTTTAATGAAGTAGTTGCTCCAACTACTATGCTCGCAATATAAATGTAATTGTACCAGTATTTGTGCTTATCCCCAAACAAAAAACTCATACATTTTGTGCCATAATAAGCATACGAAAATAAGGAAGAGATGCTGAATACTAAAATACACAATAGTAAAATATAATTGCCCCAATTACCAAAACTATTGGTAAACGCATTGGTGGTTAGGCTAACTCCATTATCAGAAGTAGTTTGCCAAACGTTTGTAACTAAAATTGCTAAAGCGGTTAAAGTACAAATCAACAAAGTATCAATAGCTGGACCAAGCATGGCTACCAAACCTTCTCTAACTGGCTCGTTAGTTTTAGCTGCGCCGTGTGCCATTGGTGCTGTACCAATGCCTGCTTCGTTGCTAAATGCGCCACGCCTAATGCCTAACAAAATTAAGCCTCCAAGCAAACCACCAAACATAGCATCGCCTTTAAAATAGTTAGCAGAAAAAGCATCTGTAAAAATTAAAATAAAATATTTTGGCACTTCGGTAATGTTTAAAAGTAAGATGCTTAACACGCTCACAAAGTATAATACTACCATTGCCGGCACTAACTTTTCGGTTGTTTTACTAATGCGTTTTAAACCACCTAATATTACAATAGCCGTAATTATTGCTAAACTAATACCAATTATTAAGTTTGAGCTAAAACCATAATTAAGGTTGTTGGGTGTTAGTAAAATATCGCGAATGGCTTGCGTTAATTGATTAACATTAAATACGGGCAAAGCGCCAATTAATCCGGCAGCACTAAAAAAGATGGCCATAGGTTTCCACCCTTTGCCCAAACCTTCGGTAATAAAATACATTGGTCCACCTTGCAATTGGTTGGTAGTATCCTTACCTCTGTACATAATTGCTAAAGTAGAAGTAAAAAATTTGGTACACATTCCAACTATGCCGCTTATCCACATCCAAAAAATAGCACCCGGCCCGCCAATAGAAATGGCAACCGCTACGCCAGCAATATTGCCCATACCAATAGTGGCCGATAAAGCAGTTGTAAGTGCCTGGAAATGAGAGATTTCGCCTTCGTCGTTTTTGTTGTCGTATTTACCAAGCGTAATTTGTAGAGCATGTTTTAAATATTTGAAAGGTAAAAATCGAGTTAAAATCAAAAGATATAAACCACCGCCAATTAGCAAAATTACCAAAGGTAAACCCCAAACAAAAGAGGCCGCAGCGCTTAAAAATTGATCTAATTGTTGTAACAATGGAATATTGTTTATTGTATAATGTGTTCTCAAAGCTAATGAACTAAGTTGAATTGGAGGGATTATTTTTAAAATTAGGCTTAAATATTTTCAGTTAAAATAGGATTGATCTATTTTAACTTATCCATAAATTCAAAAACCTTTTCAGAATAAGCATCATCAGCTTCTTGCTAAATATTGTATTGATTACCATTCGGCTTTTCGTAAAATTGTTTTTTTCGCTTTTTAATTGTTGAAAGTTCTCTTTTCCTTACTCTAATTTTATACGTTTGTCTTTTGCGCCAAATACCATAAACAGAGGCTATTCAAAGGTTTTGCGAGCTTCAATAGGTTTTGCTTCATTAGGTTTAAAATCAGCAATTTCACCTGCTCGCTCTATTAAATAGTTAGTAAAAACTGAAATACTAAAACCTAAATAATGCTTGGCATAATAGTTTGTAATAATTAAAGAGATAAAACCTTTAAAACTGTTTTATTGATAATATAAAAATAGTGCGTGTAGTATCCTGAAGTTTGTGTAAACTCATTCAAATTTATTTTTGGAACTTAACCCAAAAATGAATTTAAATGTAATTTTTTTCCAAAGACAATTATTGCTAAATTATTTGAAATACCTTAAAATAAAAAATTATTGTGCTGCTTCTTGTAAGCAGTAAGAGTTCCATTTTTTTTGATCCTCATACGATTCTCTAACATAAATAGGATCGTAATAATATTGAATTTTATCTAAAAAACATTCACAGAATTTTATTGGTTCGTAATCCTCTAATTTTTCAAACATTGATTCGCAATAACGTTGTTGAAAATCCATTTGATCTTTAGTCCATCCGTTTTTTGAAACTACTGTAATTCCTTTTTCAGATTTTGGTAAGCCATTTGGCAAATACTCTAACTCTATTTGTTCAGTTTCTACATTATTGTTTGCATTAGTATTGTTATTGCTTGGTTTATTTTGGCAAGCAGAAATTAAAGTACTTAATATAATAAGAAATACAATTGTTCTATTCATTTTTCAAAAAAAATAATATATGTTATTTCAACTTTGTCATATTTGGTTTTGGCACAGCTGCTAATACCTCATCATCCACAATACTTTCAAATTGTACAAAATTTTGTTGAAATTGAAGTGCTAATTCATTTGCCTTCATATAATAAGCTTTATCATTTTTCCAGGTTTCTCGAGGGCTTAAAATTTCTTGAGGAACATTTGGGCAAGCAGAAGGTATATCAATTTTAAAAACAGAATGTGTTCTATAACCTACGTTTTTTAAGGTGCCACTTAGCACTCCATTTATCATAGCTCTTGTATGCTTTAGTTCAACTCGTTTACCTACGCCAAAAGCACCGCCCGTCCAGCCAGTATTAATTAGCCAAACATCTGTTTTTTGTTCTCTCAACTTTTCGCCGAGCATTTCTGCATATTTAACCGGGCTAAGTGGTAAAAATGGTGCACCATAGCAAGGGCTAAAAACCGAAACTGGATCTTTTATACCTGCTTCGGTGCCTGCTACTTTTGCAGTATAACCAGATAAGAAATGGAACATTGCAGATGCTACAGAAAGCTTTGAAATTAATGGTAAAACGCCGTGAGCATCGCAAGTTAAAAAGAAAATATTTTGGGGTATACCACCAAAAGAAGGATCTAATCTGTTTTTAATGTGATATAGTGGATATGCTGTTCTGGTATTTTGAGTTACTGTTGTATTTTTATAATCTATTAGCCTTTTACCTTCTGTAAAGCGTGTATTTTCTACAATTGCTCCAAATTTTATAGCGTTAAAAATTTCAGGTTCTTTTTCTTTTTCTAAATCAATTACTTTGGCGTAGCAACCTCCTTCAAAATTAAATATAGAAGTTTTGGACCAGCCGTGTTCATCATCACCAATTAATTTTCTACTTGCATCGGCACTTAATGTAGTTTTTCCTGTTCCCGAAAGTCCAAAAAATAATGCGGTATCAAAATTTTTACCAACATTTGCCGAGCAATGCATTGGTAAAACGTTATGTTCGGTTGGTAGCATATAATTTAATACACTAAATATACTTTTTTTCATTTCACCAGCATAGCCTGTACCGCCTATTAATACAATTTTTTCTGTTAAATTAACGATAACAAAATTTTCATTTAATGTTCCATCAACTTTTGGATTAGCCAAAAATTCGGGAATACAAATTACTGTAAATTGCGGATCGAAGTGTTCTAATTTATAACCCTCGGGACGGATGAACATATTGTGACAAAACAGGTTTTGCCAAGCCTGTGAGTTAATAAATCTAACTCTTATTCTGTAGGTTTTATCGGCACCAGCATAACCATCTCTAACATATAATTGCTTATCAGTTAAATAGCCTTTCATTTTGGCAAACAATTGTTCGTAATATTCAGGATCAATTGGTTGATTTATCTCACCCCAATCTACAGTATCTTTTGTAAATTTATCTTTAACAATAAATCGATCTTTAGGGCTACGACCAGTAAATTTGCCAGTATCACACATTAGTGCTCCGGTACTGGTTAACACGCCTTCTTTATTAAGTAATGCTTCTTCAATAAGCTCAGCCGGGCTTAGGTTGATTTTTATATCATTTGAAGATAAAATTTCTTTTATAATAGAGTTTTTCAAACTTTTTGTTTGATAAGGATTTTGTAAATCTTGAGAAATCACAATATTAAGATTAGTTTAAGCGTGCAAAAGTAAGTATAAGTTTACGCAAAAAAAAAGGTGGCCGAAGTTGATTAGGCCACCTTAATATTTTTTAAGTGAAAAACACTTTATTTGCTAATCTTTTATAAAACGCTTAGTTATTACTTTGTTATTATTGGTAACAGAAATGAAATAAATACCTGAGCTTAAATTTTCAACATCTAACGTGTAAAGATTAATGCCTTGTTCTGCTTTAAAAGTTTCTTCTAAAACTGGTCTTCCAATTACATCGCGTACTTCAAAAACGGTTTCTTCGTCAGTATTTTGTAAAGTAATTTCTAAATTATTTATTGCAGGTACAGGTAATAAAGATATAATATTAAATACTGTTGATTCCGCTCTTGTTAAGTAAAAGTTAGCCACTTCAACTGTTGTACCATCAAAATCTGTTTGAATTAATTTATAATAAGTTGTTCCACCTATTACATCACGGTGTAAATACTTGTAATTAGTTGTACTAGAATTAGTACCACTACCTTTTACTGTACTAACTACTTTGTAATTAATACCATTAGTAGAGCTTTTAAGGGTAAAATAATCATTATTTATTTCAGATGCTGTTAACCACTTTAGCAAATTGCCTGTAGGTAAAACTTCTCCATTAAATGAAATTAATTCAATTGGTACTACTTCATTACATGTGGCAATAAATGTTTCAGACTCTACATTACAACCATTTTGGTCGGTAACATCAAAAAAGTACATAGCTCCGTTTGGTATAATTTCGCTAGTGTAAGTTTCATCTGCACCAATTGAACCATTAAAATAAGCTGAAGCAACAGCATAGATGGAATTATTGTCAATATCTGTCAGTCCTCCTTCAATTTCGAGATTAAAAGAGTATTCGCCAGTATTTTCATCACACATTGGTGTATGAGTGATTTCAATTGATTCTAACAAGTTAATTTTTACAGTATTAGATATTGCCAAACAAGGATCATTAAAGTTTGGTGTACCTTGTTGTGAAGCAGTAGATATAAAGGCGGTAGCCCAAAGATTGCCGCTTAATTCTTCTGTATTTGTAACTCTTCTTCCGTAAGAAAATACGTCATCTTCACTCAATGGTAAATCATCAAAACTAATATCTGCCCCAGCAGTATGTATAACATAAAACAACGATTGGAAAGATCCTAGTACTGTTCCTGTGTTTCTAAGTTGAAGGTAATCGTCTTCGCATATATTTATTTCTGGTACAGTATAATCATCAATTCCAATTAAGCCAGCTTCCGCAGTACAAGGTAAACAACGCGGTGTGTTGAATTTTTTTATAATTACACAGCCTTCGTTGTTTCCTTCAACCTGATTTAATACAAATTCAAACCCTGAATGTGTTGGATAATCATTATAAACATAAGTTCCAGATTGAAGATCAGTAAAAGATGACAAACCATCAGTAGCATTATAGGTGCCTTCGCCTTCAAAAGATACAATTATAGTTACACTATTGTTATTTTCACAAACAAAGTTTATATCAAAAGCATCTAATTCACATAAGTTTTCAATTGTTTCACCAACACATTCACAATCGCTGTTGTACACATCATTTGTTGTTAAAACAGAAGTATCATCGCAAGATGTGCCTGGTAAAGCAGTTCCTCCGCATATACCCAAACAATCATTGCTAATACAAGAGCCATCTTCAACTGTTGCATCTGGATTGTAGTTGCAGTAAAGAGGATTGGTACAGCCTGATATTCCGCCAATTGGAGTTCCTGCACAAACACAATCAATACTATAAACATCGTTTTCTGTATCGTCATCTCCATCGTTACAAGCAGAACCAGCTATAGCAGAACCACCACATTGGCCATTACAATCATTAAACAGGCAAGACCCATTATCATCGGTTGCTTCTGGATTATAGTTACAGGCTCTTGAATCTGTGCATCCTTCTGTAGCTGCATTAGGAGTTCCTGCACAAGAACAATCTGATCCATAAACGTCATTTGTGGTATTGGCATCACCATCATCGCAGGTAGTTCCTTCTATTGCTTCACCACCGCACACACCATTGCAATCATTAAAAAGGCACGAACCATCTTCCTCACAAGCATCTGCATTGTAATTACAAGCTGTAGCATCGGTACAACCATTAAGTCCACTACATTCAACAATTTGTTCGGGTACTGTTATACTTATGGCACAAGGGTTTGGCTGTTCATTGCCATCTCCATCAGTATATGTTGTAAAATTTGTGTAAGTATATTCTGGAAATACCGCATCAACCTTAGGACAACCGTTGGTACCAGCAGTTCCTAAGTTTTCTATTGTTTCGCATAATTCTCCGTTAGATGCAGAAACTTCAATTGTAGCAGTTATACTTCCTTCGCAAGTAGGCGCTTGAGTAAGCACAGCCTCCCAATTAGGATTTGGAAATATGCTAACCGTAATTGGATTGAAACCTGCTAAACCCAAAATTGGTACTAAGGCATTTAAATCTGGTCCGCTTTGCATTAAAGCGAGTGGACTTGTTAGATTTAGATCAAACCCTATTAAATTGTTTTCACAATTAGGATCATTGTAGAATACTGTTTTGATTTCCAATGATAAATCATAAACCTCACAAGCAGAATTTCCAGCAGGTATTATTGCTGTAAAGCAAATTTGACCTGATGCATTAGCATCAATTGCTGTTCCACTATTGTACTTAGATTCTAATTCTACAGAAGAGGCTTCACCACCAATTAATAAATCATAATTAAATTCTACTAAACTTGCATCAAACATAGCTTCATCTACATCTAAATCAAAACACAACGCTAATTCATCATCCACACATAACGCATCTGGTAAAGATGGTAGGTTATTATCATTAAGATAAACAACTGCGCAAGATTGAGCTATTGCATCTGAAATAAATAAAACAGAAGAAAGTATGATGATGAATGTCAAAAATCGACTTTTCATAATATAAGTAATATTTTTAAATTTTGTGCGAATATAACCTGTTGCGTGGGAAAATTTAAATTTACGATACTTTTATTCAATACATTGATGTTAACAGCTATTTTAAAATAAAAATATTACTTTAGAGCTTCGTAGAAGTGGTTTTTTCAATGTTTTGTTATAAAATGTGTTTACATTTAAATGAATAAACAACTATTTTTGCAAAAAAATCATCTTCTAATTATAATAAATTGATTTATTGGGCACTTTCATTTCAAATAATATATTTACTAATTATCTTAAAACGGTTTTAAAACCACTTTTTGTACTATTGTATTTTAGTATAATGATGAGTTTTAACAGTTTTAGTCAAGAGAGTTGTGTTATTCTTGATTATGAGCCAACTGTATGCAACAACGAAGGAATTCAATTTGTTTTAGAAACTAATGGTTCTTGTACTATAAATAATATTGTTTGGATTTTTAACAATACTAAAAACAATGTAGATTCAATAATGGGTGCTGGCCCGCACTCAATTATTTTTGACCAACCAGGTTTAACAACTTTTTCAATTAGTTACTATGATTTTGAGCTCAAAACTCAAGTTTTTAAAGAAAAAAGCTTTAATGTTATTGAACCTGTTGTTGGTATAACTATTGAGCCGCAAAACCCATGCATAGGTCAATTAGTAAAATTAAAAGCAGATGGCCCCAAAGAAGGTTTCTTTGTTTGGAAAGGTTTGTCAAAACAAAATGATGAGAATTTATATGAAGTTGTTGACTCTATAAAGAATGATGGTCAGGCATACCGATTACAATGGTTTTTGGGTAGTGAGGGTACTTCAAGGGGTTGTAGTCTCAAATCCTTTAACGATACCATAAAAATAAAAAAAACAACTCCTTTAATTATAGAACCTTCTAATAAAATTAATGTTTGTGAAGGCGATGTTGTAAATTTAAAAATAAAAAACATAGTTAACTCAAATGATTATATTTGGAGAAGTGATGATTTGGTTGTAAGCAATACCTCCCTTAATATAAAACCAGAAAGTACTTCAAACATAACTGTAAGTACTTTTGAAAATGGCTGTTTAAGAACTGAAAATGTTGAAATAAATGTTCAACAATTACCTTCTTTTTTAATAGAACCTGCAGTAGCAACTATATGTAATGGAAGCAGCATAGAACTTAAAATTTTATATGATGATTTTGAAAACGAAGTTGACTATGTATGGACGGGCGGCTCAATAACTTCTTTAAATACACATAATGAAATTGTTGAAATAACACCAACAGCATCAACAACTTATACTGCTACTTGGGAAAATAGTGGTTGTAAAGTAATAGCAACAGCATCTATTAAAACTTCTGAAAACAAAACTGATATTATTGGAAACAAAAGTATTAATATATGTAACGGCGAAACAGTAAAATTAACTGTAAATACACCAAACAAAGGTGTTGTCAAATGGTTCGAAAAAGATTTTTCAAATTCAATTGAAGCACCCACAATTACAGTATCGCCAGATAAAACAACTACTTATAAAATAGAATGGACTGATGGCATTTGCTTTGATGAGGGTACCATTACAGTTAACGTAAACGCCAAACCCAATTTAAACATAGTAAGTGCAGTTGGTAGCAGAGTATGTAAAGGAGAGCCAATAGATTTACAAGTTTTTTTTACAAACGGAGACTTTAGTAACAATTTTAGCTGGAGTTTAGAAGAAGACCAAGAATCTTTAACAACGGAAAATAGTCAATTGAGTTTTACGGCAACTAAAAGCAGTAATATTACAGTAATATGGGAAGATAGCGGAAATATTTGCCAAAATTTAGTTAGTGAAAATTTTTATATTGATGTGTTAACAAAACCTGAAGCAATAACTTTAGAAGCAGATAAAATAATATTGTGTAGAGGTGATAATGTAAAATTTACTGTTGGAGGAGCTATTTTAGATAATTTTATTTTATATAATGTAGAAAATGATGAAATAGTAAGTGATAATTTTGAAGGCAGTAGCATAAAAATAATACCAGAAAAAACCACAAATTATGTTGCTTGGTGGTTAAATGATGAATGTTTAATAGTTTCTGATACCATTAAAGTTACTGTAAATGAAATACCTTCCATTACTATAAACAACAACGAAAAAATATGCCCTAATAGTAATTTTGAAATTAACGTTCAACCTACAAACTACTCATTATATCTGTGGTCGGGCGGAGATATATCAGAAAACGATTTAGTAACAGGCAGTAAATTAAGCCGCAGTATTAATCAAACTAACCTTATCTACTCTTTAAGAATAAGTGATAATAACAATTGCACCTTAGATACTTTAGTAACCTTAGATATAGTTGATTTAGACATAAAAGCAGTAAGTGATAAACCAGCTAACGAAGTATGCGAAGGAGAACCAATACAACTTTCTGTAAATGGAGCAGATAGTTACTTATGGGATGCAAATGAAATTTTAACAGGTGATTTAAGCAATAACCCATTAGCCTTTCCAACAGAAAACTTTACCGAATTACGTGTAAATGCCTTCAAAGAAGGTTGTTCAGTAGAAGATATTATACAACTTTATTTAAAAGAAAAACCTAATGCCACCGTAAGTGAAAATGTTTCCATTTGCTACGGAGATACAATACAACTTAATGGAAATGGGGGACAAAATTACTTATGGCAACCCAATTTATTTTTAAACAATAATGAAATTGAAAACCCTGTAAGTACACCACAGGAAAGCATAGTGTATACCTTAACTGTAACTGCTGAAAATGCTTGCACCGATGAAGCTACAGTAACAGTTAATGTACAAAATGATGGTTGTGAAATTGATTTGAATAAAATATTTGTACCTAATACAATTACACCAAATGATGATGGAATAAATGATACCTGGGAAATACCAGCTATAGCAGATATGCCAGATTATGCAGTTACTGTTTTTACCGAATTTGGTGTAGTAGTTTTTAATACAACTAATTACCAAAATAAATTTGATGGCGTAAACAATAACTATTTGCAAGAAGGAACTTACTATTATATTATTCAACATTTAAACAGCCAGAATAAAAAAACAGGAACATTAACCATAATACGTTAGAGTAATTTAAAACTACTAATTATACTGTTAAACTGAGGCCCATAAACTGCATAATCAAACGCTTTACAAGTACCAGTTATAATATAAACCCTTTCTTTTGATGCCATAAAGTATTTCAAAAGATGTAATTTTTCTCCTGCGTTTGATGATTTTAGTAAAACCCATTTTGCATCATTATTATTTATAACCTCTTCACCTTCCGACAGTACTTTTAAAGAATTGTTTTTGTTTAAATTAATTAAATGAGAAGTATAAAAACTATTAAGGTCAACTTTGTTTGATTTTACTAAACCCTCATTTTGCTGTTTAAATGCTGCTGGTTTAGAAATAACATCTAAGCTTTCAACAAAATCAATATCATTTACCTTTTCTGTGTACATAGTTAATGCGGTATTTTTATTATTTTTATACAACCAATTTTGAGGTATTAAAATTTCGTAGCCCTCTTTACCATTGTGAAAGGTATTGTATTGCTTACCTTTATATTCAACATTAGTTTTTTCAAAGTAATTTTGTTTAGGTTTTTTGTTTAATGATGTTTCTTTAGTTGAACAACTTAAAATTGAAACCAATAATGCAAGTGACAGACCTAAAATTTTAAAAGAATATTTTATCATTGACCAAAAATAAGTACAGTTATTATAATATTGTTAGTTTCTCAATAAACAAATAAATTTCAAAAATGTTATAATGGTACTTTAAATTTAATAAACTATGACTCAAAACGAAGTTAGATATACTGAAGATGAAATAAAATCGCTCGATTGGCGGGAGCACATTCGCCTTCGGCCAGGCATGTATATTGGTAAAACAGGTGATGGTTCGGCACAAGATGATGGTATCTACATTTTGGTAAAAGAAATTATTGACAACAGTATTGACGAGTTTATAATGGGTCACGGTAAAAAAATTGAAATTAATATTACCGAAGCATCTGTAACCGTTCGCGATTTTGGTAGAGGTATTCCCTTGGGTAAAGTAATTGATTGCGTATCAAAAATAAATACTGGCGGAAAGTATGATTCAAAAGCGTTTAAAAAATCTGTAGGTTTAAATGGAGTTGGTACAAAAGCTGTTAATGCTTTATCAAACTATTTTAAAGTAGAATCTATAAGAGAGAACCGTAAAAAAACTGCAGAATTTGAATTAGGTGTGCTCACAAAAAATCATAACATACAGAAAACCAAAGATGAAAATGGTACACTCTTCACCTTTACACCTGACAGCAGCATCTTTAAAAAATATAAATTTTTACCCGATTTTTTACACGACCAAATTTGGAACTATGCCTACTTAAATTCTGGTTTAAGCCTTTATCTTAATGGCAAACGTTTCTACTCTAAAAACGGCTTGTTAGATTTGTTGAAAAGCAAAACCAATGAAGATGAAATTCGTTACCCCATTATACATTTAGAAGGAGAAGATATTGAATTTGCAATTACACACACTAACGATTACGGCGAATCGTATTACAGCTTTGTAAATGGCCAATATACCATACAAGGTGGTACGCATTTAGCTGCTTTTAGAGAAGCAATTGTTAAAGGCTGTAGAGAGTTTTACAAAAAAGATTACGATGCTAAAGACATACGCGCATCGGTTGCTGGGGCAATTAGTGTGTGCATTGAAGAGCCAGTTTTTGAATCGCAAACTAAAACTAAACTGGGTTCTTCACACATGGCACCCGAAGGCCAAACGGTAAGAGGTTTTATTGTTGATTTTGTAAGTAAATCAATTGATAATTTTTTACATAAAAATGATGAAGTAGCACAAGCATTACACAGGCGCATTTTGCAGTCGGAAAAAGAACGTACAGAATTGGCAGGCATTAAAAAACTGGCTAACCAAAGGGCAAAAAAAGCAAATTTACACAACAAAAAATTACGTGACTGTCGGTTTCATTTTACAGATAAAAAAAATGAGCGCCATGCAGACACCATAATTTTTATAACTGAAGGAGATTCGGCAAGCGGGTCAATTACTAAAGCACGAGATGTTGAAACCCAAGCCGTTTTTTCGTTGCGTGGTAAGCCCTTAAACTGCTTTAACAAAACCAAAAAAATTGTTTACGAAAATGAAGAGTTCAATTTATTGCAACACGCTTTAAACATTGAAGATGATTTAGAAGATTTGCGCTACAACAATATTATTTTAGCAACCGATGCTGATGTTGATGGTATGCATATTCGTTTGTTAATAATGACTTTCTTTTTACAGTTTTTCCCAGAATTAGTACGTAAAGGCCATTTAAAAATTTTAGAAACGCCTTTGTTTAGGGTAAGAAATAAAAAAGAAACGATTTACTGCTACTCAGAAAAAGAAAAGCAGGAAGCGATGAATAAATTGGGTGCTAACCCAGAAATTACAAGGTTTAAAGGTTTGGGTGAAATTTCGCCAAACGAATTTGAAAATTTTATTGGCGATGATATTCGGTTACAGCAGGTAATTGTAAAAAAGGATATGACCATTAAAGATTTATTGACTTATTACATGGGTAGCAACACGCCTGAACGTCAAAAATTTATTGTAAATAATTTAAGAGTAGAAGAAGATGTAGTTGAGGAAAACTTGGAAGTTGAAGAAGTGGTCGGCTAGGTGAAAATGTTTAAATCACTAGCTTACAACGAGCCAACGCCATCAATAAAATAGCCCCAATTGGAGTGGTTATGTTATTTTGTAGCGTAGCTTATGAAGCGTGGCAATAACATTTGAACGGAAAGTGGGACCAAAATTCTCAACGAATAAATCTGTTTCGCTTCAAAAAAAAGTAGCAACTAAAATTTTATTCAAACAACTCCGAACTCAAATATCGATCGCCTCTATCGCAAGTAATGCAAACAATAAGGCCATCGCTTATTTCTTTTGCTAATTCCATAGCTGCCATTAAAGCGCCACCGCTGCTCATACCAGCCATTATACCTTCTTCTTGCGCCATTCTACGAGTCATTTCAATAGCCTGCTGCCTGCTCACATCAATAATGCGATCAACACGTTGAGGCTCATAAATTTTTGGTAAATACTCTGGCGACCAACGGCGAATACCTGGAATGTTGGAGCCATCCGTTGGTTGTACGCCAACTATTTGAATGTCTTTTCTTTGCTCTTTTAAGTAGCGCGATACACCCATAATAGTACCAGTAGTGCCCATTGAAGAAACAAAGTGCGTTATTCTTCCTTTTGTATCATTCCAAATTTCTGGGCCTGTAGTTTTACAATGAATTTTATAATTATCTGGGTTAGCAAACTGGTTGAGCATAAAGTATTCCCCCGAATCTGACATTTCCTGCGCCAGTTGGCGCGAGTATTCAATGGTTTTATCGCCAGGTGTTAGTATAACTTTTGCACCGTAAGCTTTCATAGTTTTTACTCTTTCGGGTGTTGCGGTTTCGGGCATTATTAAGGTCATATCTACTTTCATGGATTGTGCCATCATTGCCAAAGCAATACCAGTATTTCCGCTGGTGGCCTCTACTAATTTTGAACCAGGTTTTATTTCACGCCTGTCTAATGCCGATTTAATCATATTAAAAGCTGCCCTGTCTTTTACGCTACCGCCTGGGTTTTGCCCTTCTAACTTACAAAACACTTGTACCGATTTGTTTTGGTTAATATTAATTATTTTAACCAAAGGAGTATTGCCTATTAATTGTTCAATTTTCATAATGTGTTTTATTAACGGTTTTCATTTGACTGGTAATAAATTTTTGATTCAGGATCAACGCTTCTGGTAATCCAGGTATTTCCACCAATAATACTATGATGGCCAATGGTGGTTTCTCCTCCCAATACAGTAGCACCAGAGTATAGTACCACGTGATCTTCAATAGTTGGGTGGCGTTTGGTTTGTGCTAATTCTTTTGCTACACTTAATGCGCCTAAGGTAACCCCTTGATAAATTTTTACATAATCACCTATGTCGGCAGTTTCTCCAATTACTACGCCAGTACCATGATCTATGCAAAATCCTTCACCAATTTTTGCACCAGGATGTATGTCAATTCCTGTTCTCGAATGTGCTATTTCTGCTATCATTCGAGGAATTACTTTAATGTTTAGTAAATATAACTCGTGCGCCAACCGGTAACTTGCTACTGCATAAAAACCAGGATAAGATCTAACAATTTCTTTTTCGCTAATAGCTGCTGGGTCTCCCTCAAACATTGCATTTACATCCGTTTTTAATAATTGATAAACTGTTTTTAGCTTATCAAAAAACAGGTTGGTTTTGTTATCCGCATTTATTGATTCTCTGTTAGGATACATAAACAGCATCTCATAAAGTTCTGATTTTAGATTCAATAAATCGAAAGAAAGTTCTTTTTGATTGTTGTATATTTTATTGGTAAGATCTGGGAAAAGAATACCCAATAGCCGATTCGTAAAATCTGCTACCTGCTCAATAGTTGGCCCTTTAGGACTATCTTGATGCGTTTCAAAAAGTACTTTTATAAATTGATCTTCCATAAATATTTTTTGGAGAAGTTTAAGTTTACAAGTTTAACTAATAAGTTGAAATAATTAATTTGCTAAATAAACAATTATAAATAAATTAATAGCAAAAAAGTTGCCTTACTGTTCATGGGGCTGAAAATGGACTCAAAGTGTCAAACTCAAGAAAAAGAGAATCAGAAACTGCAATATTAAAGGTTCGTATAATTATTTATCAACATTATTCAACTACAATATTTTCCTCAATTTTTAACCCTTCTATCTTTTCTAAAATACCTAAGTTTTGAGTTGCCTCTGATTTTCGAAAGGCAATATCAATTGTACAATCGTTTTCAAAAACCTTATTGCCTATTGTTATAGGTAGCTTTTTTAGGGTCGTCATTACTTCATTCATAACTGCATAGCCAAAATGTACTTTGTAAGAAAGCATTATTTGTTGTAACACAATTTCGGCTTGCTCAAAAACCATAGCGGTTGATGTTTTATAAGCTTCTATTAAACCAGGAACACCAAGCAAGGTGCCACCAAAATATCGTACCACAACTACCAAAACATTGGTTAAACCTTTACTGCGTATTTGCCCATAAATAGGTTTGCCTGCCGAACCAGAAGGTTCGCCATCATCATTTGCACGATATAGGTTTTCTGTTAAACCCAACTTCCAGGCATAACAATGGTGGTTTGCCTTTGAATGTAATTCTTTCAATAAATCCAGTTCATTTTTAATATCGCTTTTGTTTAACACCGGGAAAGCATAAACTAAAAATCTACTGGCCTTAGCTTTGTACAAAACTTCAGTAGCTTGTTTAATAGTATAATATTCGTCAGATTTTAGTTCACTCATTTATAAGCTATATAGTAATTAAAAGTATGGCAATTACAGCAGTAAGTAAGCCAATAAAATTTATGGGTAATAGCTTTTCTTTAAAAAACAACCACGCCAATAAAGTAGCTAAAGAAATAATAGACACACTAATTACAGGATAAACAACCGCACTTCCCCAACCAGGTATATCTAATGCTTTTATAGTAAAATAGATACAAAAATAATTTGGAGCGGAAAGTATTACGCCTGCTAGCACATCTTTAAAAGTAATTATAAAACGATTATTTAGATGTAAAACTGCTGCTATTGAAACACTTAAAACAGCGCAAGTACCATAACTGTAAAAATTAAATAGGTTATAAGTTTCAATTGTTAAATAATTTTGGTTGGCAAAGTTTAACAATATTTCTACCAAAGCACTATTAATTAAAACTATTATTGGGTACCACAATAAAGCTTTTTTTATGTTGATGTTTTCTTTACTAAACGATACTAAAATTACGGCTGCAATTGCCATTAAAACACCAACAATTTTAAAAACCGTAACGGTTTCATTAAACAAAACAAAAGCTGCAATTACCGATATTGCTATTGACATTTTTGTAGCCACCGTACCAACAGCAACGCCAAAAAATTCAATGGTTTTGCCTATCATATAAAAATTTATAAGAAAAATAAAACCTAATATTATGGCAAGATAAAACCAATCTTCTTTAAAATTATGAAAACCAATTGGCTGTGTTTCCATTGCCCAACCAAGTAATATGCAACACAAATAATTAACTAAAATTGCGGCAAAAGTATTTATTTTAAAAAGTGGAAAAACTTTAAAGAGTGTTATTATAAAAACACCTAAAATTATAGTTAGGATTAAGGCTGTCATAGTTTACGTTTAATAATTTTACCAGAGTGTGTTCTTTCAAAAGCACTTAACAGTATAATTTTTTTTGGTGCGTGATGTTTTGGTAGGCAATTTTTTAATTGTGTCAGCAATGTTTTAGTATCAAACAATTCTGCCGTTTCAATGTATAAAACTACTTGTTCGCCTAATTGTTCATTAGCTTCGCCAATTATGTAAAATGGCTTTTTTATAAGATGCTCAATTGCTGCTTCCACTTGTTCTGGAATTATTTTTATGCCGCCAGAGTTAATTACATTATCGTACCTGCCTAACCATTTAAAAGATTTTTCATTTTTAATTTCAACAATATCGTTGGTAACAATTGGCTCACCAGAAAATTGTGGTGCGTTTATTATTAAACAATCTCTATTATCTTTTGTAATGCTAATGTTGTGCAAAACTGTAAAATATTCGCTATAAGGTTTATTTAAAGTCCTAACAGCAATGTGGCTTAAAGTTTCCGTCATTCCATAACTATGATAATAATTGTTTGGTTGCTTTTGCAGGGTATTTAGCAGTTGTTTATTAACTGGCGCACCACCTAACAAAATATGTTTTATCTGCTGTATTTTTTTTAAAGATGCTTTATTGCTTAACGCCTTTTGAGCTTGCAAAGGTACCAATGGACAAAAGTAAATCTCATCGTTGAAATTATTAATAAAATCATTTTGTGGTGCTACGCAAATTAAATTTAGCTGATGTTCTAAAGCTCTTACAATCATCATTTTTGCTGCAATGTAAGTGGCAGGTAAAGTCAATAAAACCTTTTGTCCTTTTTCAAAGTTAAAATAAGCAGCCGTTTTATTGGCAGATATTTTCATTTTGTTTTTTAAGATGTTCATTTGTTTTGGCGTGCCTGTAGTGCCAGATGTTTGTACAGCAATATTAAGTTCATCAGATAAATAATCTTCAATAAAAACATAAATAGCTTTTAGCCACAAAGGTTCGTTGCTCTGTGCAACTTCTTTACAAAAAGCTAACAGCTCAACCCTGCTAAAGCTTTGAATATTAATTAAATATCGCATCTTTTAAAATAGAATTAAGTTGCCATTGTTGCTCCATATTATAAGCTAAATAACCATCTTTTATAAATAAAGGCGAAACAATATTATTGGTAAACAATGCGCCAGTACCTAAACCTTGAAAAGTATTGTAATTCAATGTTGCCGTAAATTGAGCAATTGCATTTAAGCCAACATTACCTTCTAAAGCAGATGTTAACCACCAACCAATATTGTTTTTTTCTGCTATATCAATCCATTGCTTTGTTGCGGCAAAACCACCAACTAACGATGGTTTTAAAATAATATATTGAGGTTCAATTTCTGCTAATAGTTCTATTTGTTTTGCTTTATCAAAAACACCAATTAGCTCCTCATCTAAAGCAATAGGTAAGGCCGTATTTTTGCATAAAAATTTCATTGCTTTAAATTGTTTGGCTTTTATAGGTTGCTCAATAGAATGTACTTTCAGTCGATGTAATTGCTCCATTTTTTTCAAAGCAGCCTCGCCCGGTTGAAATGCGCCGTTGGCATCTACTCTAATCATTAATTCTTTTTCGGCATATTTTTTTCTAATTAGTTTTATTAGCTGTAACTCTTCATCAAAATTAATAGCACCAATTTTTAGTTTAATGCAAGTAAATTGTTGATTAATTTTTTCATCAATTTGGCTAAACATAAAATCGAAATTGCCCATCCAAACCAAACCATTTATTGGTATTTGTTTTGTGCCATTTGTAAAATCAGTAAGGTAGAGCAAGCAGTTTTTTTTATGTGCCAAATCTAACTCAGCCATTTCTAAAGCAAATTGTATAGCAGGCCATTGTTGCAAATCTTTGTAGTTTATTTTACCTTCATTATTAATTTCTTCAACTGTTTTTTGCAATTGTTTTTCAAACCCATCTACCGCATCATAACTTAAACCTTTTATTAAACTGGCTTCACCAATACCAATATTTTGGTTTTTTGTGTTTTTTAAGATGATATACCAACTATCTTTTGTAGTTAATACGCCTCTTGATGTGCCCGATGGTACTTTAAACTGTAAAATATGTTTTTGATAAGTCGCTTTTAACATCTATTTTTAAAAAATTTGAAATTACGCTTTTCTTTATTGAACCGTTAATATTAACTTATCTTTGTCACAAATGAAATTCAACAACAAATTATTTTTCAATTGGTTAACAATATTGTTAGCAAGCTTTGTTTTTATTTCGGCTAATGCACAACCACCTCGTGGTGGCAGAGGCGGCGATTTTAAACGACCCGACATTGAGTTGAAAGGTAAAATAGTAGATGAACAAAGTGGCGCACCATTAGAGTTTGCAACTATTGCTTTTTATAGCAAAAGAGACTCGAGCCTTGTTGGTGGGGGCATTACCGATGCAAATGGAAATTTTATGGCTAAAAGCAAGCCTGGTAAATTATATGCGATTGCTGATTATTTGGGCTATCAAAAAAAAGAAATTAACGAAATACCAATAGACTTTGAGTTGCTAAAAAGCGGGCAAACCAGTTTTGATGTTGGTGAGATTACAATGAGTAACGCTGGCCTTAATTTAGATGAAGTTGAAATTGTAGCAGAAAAAAGTGAAACTACATTCTCTTTAGATAAAAAAGTGTTTTCGGTAGGCAAAGATTTGGCCAATAGGGGCGGAAGCGCTGAAGAAATATTAGATAATGTGCCAGGCGTAACGCTTGATATTGAAGGTGCTGTAAGTTTAAGAGGAAGCACAGGTGTTCGTATTTTGGTTGATGGTTTACCTTCTAATTTAGGCAACAACTTAAAAGCAATTCCGGCTAATACAATTGAATCGGTTGAAGTAATTAGCAATCCTTCTAGTCGCTACGAAGCGCAGGGGCAGGCAGGTATTTTAAATATTATTTTAAAAAAAGATAAAGGCAATGGCTTTAATGGTTCTTTTGATTTAACAGGCGGTTTACCTATTACCGCTGGTTTTGGTGCTAACATCAATTATAGAAAAGGAAAACTAAATTGGTTTGCTAATTATGGTATACGATACAGAGAAAGTATTGGCGGTGGACTTAGTAATAGCATTTTTTATTACGATGAAATTGATACATTTACCAATAATGTTAGTGAGCGAAACAGAACTGCTTTTACAAACACCATTAGGTTTGGAAGCGAATATTTTTTGAACGATAAAACCAGTTTTACTTTAGCATTGCGTTATAAAATTTCTGACGATAATAATACCAACTTTGTTAATTATGAAGATTATGCCGGTAGCATTAGCCCTACCAATTTGTTTAGAACCATAAGCCGACAAGAAGATGAGCAGGAAGATGAATCTGGCAAAGGGTTAAATTTAAATTTTAGAAAACAATTTAGTAACAATCGTAAACATGTTTTAACAGCTGCTTTTTTATATGAAGATGATTTAGAGGTTGAATATTCTGACTTTTATGAAGACACAAATATAAACGGTAATGAACAGAATTTTGCTCAACGTGGCACCATTGATGAAGGCACTAAAACCTACCAGTTTCAAACCGATTATGTAAAGCCCATTTCTAAAGATCATCAATACGAAATGGGTATTAGAGCATCTTACCGAAATATTGGCAACGATTTTTTAATTGAAAATAAAATTGGTGATGAACTTTGGGAAGCATCAGATGATTTTAATAACAACTTTAATTACGATGAAATAATATTGGCTGCTTACGGGCAATATGGCAATAAATTTGGGCCTTTTAGTTTTCAGGCGGGCTTACGAGTAGAACATTCTGACATTACAACAGAGTTGCTCAAAACTGATTTTTATAATAAAGATACTTACACTAACTTTTTCCCAAGCTTGTTTTTAAATTATGAAATTGGCGCATCAAATGCCATTCAGTTAAGTTATAGTAAAAGAATTTCTAGACCAAGATTTTTCTTTTTAAACCCATTTATAACATTTGCTGATAGAAGAAGTTTGTTTAGAGGCAATCCAATTTTAACGCCCGAGTATACAGACTCGTATGAGTTAAACTATCTGCGTTTTTGGGAAAAAGCAACACTTTCGGCAGGTGTTTTTTATAGACATTCTTTAGATCCGATAAGAAGATTGCGCTATGTGCAAGAACCACCAAATACCACAATGCAACCATTTAATTTTTCAACAAGAGATGATATTGGAGTGGAAGTTAACCTTTCTTACTCAGGTTTAAAATGGTTAAGGTTAGATGCCAATGTTAATGCTTTTAATTTAAGAAGTCCAAAAGATTCGGTATATGTAGATTTAGTTGAAGCATACAGAACCTTAAACGCCGTAAACGATTATGCTTGGACTTCGAGGGTAACTGCGCGGTTTAGCTTTTGGAAAAATTCTGACCTACAGTTGCGCTACAACTTTAGAGGCGGAAGCGAAAACCCACAAGGCGAAGGCAACTCCATACAAAGCTTAGATATTGGCTGGACAAAAGATCTTTTAAAATCGAAAAATTTAACCGCAACTTTAAGTGTTAGAGATGTATTTAACTCTCGCAGAAGAGGCGGCACAACCATAGCAGAAAATTTTTATTCTTATTCAGAGTTTCAATGGCGAGGTACAACTGGAACTTTAACATTAAGCTATCGTATAAATCAAAAGAAAAAGTTTAACCGAGGCCGGGGCGGCATGGGAGGTGGTGATTTTGATGGTGGCGGATTTTAATATTTAACAATGAGACACATTTTACTTTGTATTATAATTTGTATTTTTATTGCTTGTAATGATAATACATCAGAAAACCAAGGCATAAAAATTGGTGAGGTAATTGTTACCAGCAACGGTGAGCAAACTGGCAAAAATCAATTTACCTATGGCGAAACCATTAACCTTAATTTCAAAAATGTAAGCGGCTTAACAAAATTTGAAGGCAAGTTTTTTCCTAAAGCAACTATTTATTTACTTAATGAAAATAAAGATACAGTTGAACAGACTAATTACAATTTTGGCGAACAGTTTGTTAGCGATAAAGCCCTTAATCTTGAAATAAATCTTTTGGCAGTTTTATCAGATGCTACTAACAAAAAGTTGGAATTAAAAGTAAAAATTGAAGATACCAAAGGAGAAGCTGCCTTCAACTATGCTATGCCTTTTAGTATTGTGCCAAATAATAAATTTTTAATTAAAGAAAACGGAATAAGTTACAGTAACATTTATTTATTAGATAAAAATACAGAAGGTGTTATTACAGATAATATTATTACCGCAAGAAACAATTTAGTAATTATGTATGAAGGATTGCAAGGTTTTGATATAGATAATATCGGCTACATAAATCCTGCCGCTTCTGCAAAAATAGTTGATGCTGATGGCGCAGTTTTGTTAGATGAAAAAAACCTACTTAAAATAAATGAAGTGTTGGGTTTTAAAAATTTAGAAGCCGCCAATAGCTTTCCTGTTACTATTTTTTTTGATGATATTAAGCCAAAAAATCCAGTAAAACTTTCTGTTGAATTGTATGACCTTAAATCGAGTAATAAGCTGGAGTTAGAAACTACGCTAACCATAAAATAACGCTTAACTTTCAATAACGCTTCAATTAAAAAAAGTATAATATTTAATTTGCTAAATCGTTTTTATGTTATATTTATTATTTTTAACCCAACAGCCTTTTAAATGAAATACATTTACGCTACTATTGTTGCTACACTATTATTTGCTAATTTTTTGCAAGCTCAAAACACTTACAATATTAAAGGTATAGTTACAGATACTTTAAAAAACCCATTAATACAAGCAACTACTTTACTGCTAAACAAAACCGATTCTACCATGATAGATTATGGGCGCAGCGAAATGGATGGTTCTTTTAAATTTAAAAATGTGGAGCCGGGCAACTATCTTGTAAAAGCAACTTACATTGGATATTTACCGCTTATGATAAAAGCCAATGTAGTAGATCAAAACATTAACTTAGATAGCCTGAAAATGAGCGAACTTGCCAATGAGTTGATGGAAGTAGTAATAAAAGAAGCAAAAGCATCTATCACAATGCGTGGCGATACTATTGAATATGATGTTTCTACTTTTCAAGTGCCAGAAGGTAGTACGGTTGAAGGTTTATTACGAAGGTTGCCTGGCATTGAATTGGGGCAAGATGGTTCGGTTAAAGCAGATGGAAAAGATGTAAACAATGTAACGGTTGACGGGAAACAATTTTTTAGCTCAGATCCTAAAGTAGCCATTAAAAATTTAGCGGCCAATGCAATTTCTAAAGTACAAGTTTACGATACCGAAACAGAAGAAGAAGAAGCTACAGGATTAAATTCTCAAAGTGATGATAAAACCATGAACTTAGAACTAAAAGATGAATATAAAAAAGGAGGATTCGGTAAAATTTTGGGAGGTGTAGGCACAAAAAGTAGGGCAGAACTGAAAGGAAATTACAATAAGTTTAACGAAAAAATACAATTTAGCATAGTTGGAGTTGGCAATAACACCGGCAGAAACGGCCTTTCCTGGAACGATTACCGCGATTTTATGGGCTCACAATCTTTCAATTTTAGTGGTGGAAGTACCTACGGTTTTGGTGGCGGCGGTAGAAGATATTTAAACTTTTCAGGTGGTGGTAATAGTGTAGAATCAAGTATTCGTTCTCTCTTTTTCGGTGGTTCGGATAATGGTGGTTTTCCAGAAAGCTATAATGGTGGTGTTAGCTTAAATTATGATCACGAAAAAACAAAAGTTAGTGGGGTTTATTATAGCAACTATCTTGGTTTAGAAAGAGAAAATAAAACTAATCGTCAAAACTTTTTTGATGATTCTAATTTTAATGAAACTGAAAACGAAACAACTGATAATGCAACATTAGGGCATAGAGCAGAAATTAGTATTGAACAAGAAATAGATTCCCTTCATACCTTAAAATTATATTTTAATGGGGCAGTTATTAATGAAGACAATGAAGAAATTGCCACTTTAAATATTGATAAAATTGACAGTTTAGGTACAATATTATCTAATACAACTACTAATTTAAAAAACAATAATTTAAGAGATGGCTATTTAGGTAGATCTTCATTTGTGTTTAACAAAAAATTTAAGAAAAAAGGAAGGAGTTTTGGAGTTAATGGTGCATATTTATTTACCCGCTTAGAAGATTTGTTAACTCAAAATTCAAATAGTGCTTTTTTTAAAAATGGTAATGTTATGCCCGATAGCATTGGTTTAACCAATCAGCTTACCAAAAATAATGCAGATAAACATCAAACTACGGCTAATGCAATTTATGTAGAACCTTTATCAAAAAGAATATTTGCCCAGGTGTTTTACAACTTTGATAATAGGTTGGAAATAGGCGAAAGATCGGTAGAAAATCTAATAGGTACAACTTCTGAAATTGATAACGCTTTAAGTCGTACTTTCGAAAATAAAATTGTTTATCAACGTATTGGTACATCGTTGCGTTATGCACACGATGGAGTTAATCTAAGTGCCGGTTTAGCTTATCAAATGTTTAACTTATTTGGCCAGTACAATAAATTGGGTGAAAATATGGCACAAGACTCTATTGATACTAATTTTAATAACTTTATTCCTTATATTAGTATTGACGTGTCGCCATCAAGAAATTTTAATTTTGATATTAGTTATAGCCGCCGGGCAAATCAACCTTCTATAAACGATTTGCAACCTATTGTAAACAATACCAATCCACTTTACATTAGAGAAGGAAATACCGCATTGTTACCCGAAATTGTAAATGGCTTTGATGCTAATGTTAGCAGAAATTGGGTTGGTCCGGCTATTAGATTATATATGTATGGGAGTTATAATTTTTTTGAAAATCAATTTAGCACCAGCCAGGTGGTTGACGAAAATAATGTTACCCGGGCGAAACCTATAAATATTGAAGATGGCGGAAGTAGGGCAAATATTGGTTATAACTTCAGCTTTCCTATAAAAAAGAATAAAGTTACAGTTAGTACCTATGGTGGTTATAACTACTCAAATAAACCTGCCTTAGTAAACGATATTACAAATTTAACTACAACGAACAGTACCTACAATGCTATTCGATTTAATATTACACCAAGTGATAAATTTAGCTTGTATTTAAATTACAGAAATAGCTTTGCCGATACGAAATACGATATAAACAGTTCGCAAAATCAAAAAATACTAAGTAATGAAATAGACGTAGAGTTTAACACCAAACTAATTTATGGTCTGTTTTTAAATACCAATTTTACCCAAAATTATTTTACTAACAAAAGGTACAATTTTAATGAAAGTGTGCCTATACTTAATGCATCTTTATACAAACAGTTTTTTGAAAAGAAACAATTAGAAACCCGCATATCAATATATGATGCTTTTAATAAAGATCGCGCTATTAACCAAAATGCATTTGGCAATACTGTTTCGCAATCAGAAACTACAGCAATTGGCAGATATGTAATGCTAAGTATTACCTACAATATTTTGGGCTTAACAGATGGAATAAAGAGAAAAGGCTGGTGGTAAACATCATAAAAAAAATAAAATGAAATATTGCTTTTTAACAATAACATTTAGTGCAATTGCTTTTTGCACAGCTGCTCAAATTGTAAGTTGCGAGGTAACCTATAACCGCAAACAAGATTGGGTGAAAATAATGACCCAAATGCCCTGGATGACCGAAGAGCAAATTACCAGAGCGATGCTTAATTTTGGCAAATGGGATAGTGGAGATGGCATCAATTACACACTACTTTTTAATAATAACCAAAGCCTTTATACACAAAAAGAAGAGGATGAAAGTAGTGGCAGATACCAAGGCAAACAAAGCAAATTTATATTACACAGAGATTATAAAAATGAAAAGGTTTTAGATTGGATAGAAACCTTAGATAAAAAATTTGTAATTAAAGATGCCCTGCCAAAAAACAAATGGAAAATACTAAACGAGATAAAAGAAATAGAAGGCTATTTATGTATGAAAGCCGAAACATTTGATAGTATTAGAAACCGTACTATTTATGCCTGGTATACCGATGCTATACCTTTTAACGGTGGCCCGGAGGGTTTTGGCGGTCTGCCCGGCCTAATTTTACAGTTAGATATGAACGATGGTGAATGTATGATAACAGCTACTAAAATAGATTTAGCTAAACCAATTGAAAAGCTGCCAATACCTAAAAAAATAAAAGGCAAAGAAGTTACTATGGCGGAGTTTACCACAACCATTAACAAATTTATTAACGAATGTATGGAGGGCGAAACCAATCCTTATTGGCGTATACGGTATTGATATTTTAGAGTTATACCAATTTGATTATAAGATGTTGGTAACTATTCAGAAGTCAGACCATTTCATTGTCAGACATCAGACATCAGACATAATTTGGGCGAAAAAGAGCATTTCTGACCTCACCGAAGTGAATTTATCTGACATCTGAGAGCGAAGCGGTCTGACTTCTGACCTATACTGAATAGTTATGTATTTATTAAGAATCTCTAACAACTTTGGCATGGTTACAGAAAAATTTGTTAGATGATCATCTGTAAGGCTTTCGTTTATTTTTTCAATTTTAGTATAGTTTTTCTAAAAAATTATATGAGAGTTGAAATTTTGAATCGCTCACCTTTAAATAAATTTGCTTCGTAATGTAATTTAATTATAAATTAATAAAAAAAATGAAAGGTAGATTTTAGTGCAATCTATCAGGTCGTGGCTGTAAAGTGCTTAGTATTTCTTTGTCTTGCGCCAACCATTCTTTCCAACGTAAAATAACTTCATCTTCTGGTTTGTAGTGTTTTGCTAAATCTAAAAACAAGCGATAATGCCCCGCTTCTGAAACCATAAATTTATAATAAAAATTTCTTAAATATTCATCTTCCAAATTTTCATGCAACATTTTAAAGCGTTCGCAACTGCGGGCTTCAATTAAAGCGCACATTAGCAATTGTTCTATTAATCTATCAGTAATACTACCGCCTTTTCGTATAAATTTAAACAAGGCATTTACATATTCATCTTTACGTTGTGGGCCAAGGGTAAAACCTCTTTTATTAATTTCGTTTAAAACCATTCTAAAATGCCCCCATTCTTCGGTTACAATGGGCGCTAATTCGTTTACAATTTTGGGTCGTTGGTTATGCAATTGTATAATTGATATCATAGTGGAGGCTGCCTTTTGTTCACAAAAAGCATGGTCAGTTAAAATTTCTTCTAAACTGTAAGCCGCTAGATTAGCCCAGCGTGGATCGGTTGGTAATTGTAAGCCTAACATAATTTTTTTGATACAAAAATAATTTTATTTGAAGTTTTTTGTGTTGAAATTTGCACTTAATTCATATAGTGATTTACTATTTATTAAAAAAAATTAACTTTTAAGAGCTTGCACTTCATCTATCAGTTTAAATTATTGCCCAGATTTTAAAAAGAAAAACAAAAGTCAAAAAATTTAACTTTATATTTTTAATAGTTCGATAATTTTTCATTAGCTTAAGTGATAATATAAAAAGGAAGCAAGACCTTTGTAGATGCTTCCTACAATTGATCATGCTACCAATAAGAGCAAAAATCTTGTTGAAAAAGTACTAAATAAAATTGGAGATTTAAGCAAACCTTGTAAATCTTTTATCCAATCTATCCTTGTGTTGTATTTATCAATGTGTGGGCGGTGGGGCTGTTTAAAAAGTCCCGTTTTTAAGAAAGTATTCGGATAGGTATCCGAGAATTTTCTCAAATATTCACAAAGCATTCAAAACCTTTTTAAACAGCCCCTAATCAAAGCCATCTTCTAAGAGGGTGGCTTTTTGTTTTTATCAAACTTTCAAATTGACCCAAAGTTGAAAAAAAATAAATCAATCACCCAAAAACTATTGAATTTTGGGAAAATTGCTGCTTAATTTATTATCGAACTATTGATTAAAAATTATAACTTTTTCCACTACCTTCACAATCAAATGTTTTTCAATTTTTTATACGAGCTTAAAAAGCAAGGCTTGCCAGCCAGTTTACACGAGTATTTAAACTTAATAGAAGCTTTGGAGCAAAAAGTAATTACCAACTCCGTTGATGATTTTTACGCACTTAGCAAAGCTATATTTGTTAAAGCAGAAAACCAGTTAGATACTTTTGATAAAGTGTTTGATGCTTGGTTTAATAAAGGAATGAGCTTGCCCGTATCATTCATAACCAAAAAAATACCACGAGAATGGTTAGAAAACTTGTTTAACAAAATTACCGATGAACAAAAAGATAAAATAGAACAATTTGAGTATGATGAGTTGATGGAACGCTTTAAAGAGTTATTGAAAGAACAACAAAAAAAACATCAAGGCGGTAATAAGTGGATTGGTGCTGGTGGCGTTTCTGCATTTGGAGCGCACGGTTATCATCCGCAAGGCCATAGGTTAGGCAACCAAAGTGCAGGTAATAGAACGGCAGTAAAAGTTTGGTCGCAACGCAATTATAAAAATCTTAGAGATGATGTGGAGTTAGACACCCGTAATATTAAAGTGGCCTTAAAATATTTACGCCATTTTACCAGAGAAGGTTTACCCACCGAATTAAACTTAGATGGCACTATAAAACAAACCAGCAAAAATGCAGGAATGTTGGATATAGTAATGCAAGCCAACAAAAAAAACAAAGTAAAAGTATTGTTGTTAATGGATGTTGGCGGCTCTATGGACGATCACGTTGCCCTTTGCGAAAAATTATTTTCTGCTGCTAAAACAGAATTTAAGCATCTTAAATTTTTATACTTTCACAATTGCGTATATGAGCACGTTTGGGATGATAATAATTTACGTTGGAACAAACGCATCCCAACCTTAAAACTAACGCATATGTACGGTAAAGAATATAAATTGATTTTTGTAGGAGATGCCGCCATGGCACCTTACGAATTATATTACACTCGGGGCGCAATAGATCATAACAACGAAATGCCGGGTATTCAATGGTTAAAAATGTTAACCGATCATTTCAAACACAACATCTGGTTAAACCCTGTACCCGAAGTAAATTGGCCTTTCTTTGAAACTATTGGCATACTGCGTAAATTTATGGATAATAGAATGTTTCCAAGCACAATTGACGGTTTGGTAAAAGCAATGCAATGCCTCAAAAACAACAAAAGAAGCTATAAAAAAGACATCTGGGGAATATCTGATAAATAAAATTTTAAACAGAATACAAACTATTTTATGGAGTTGCTTAGCAATCAATACAGCCTTCAGGGTATTTCACTATTGCAATTGGCAGAAGAATATGGTTTACCCTTATATGTATATGATACCGCAAAAATGTTAGAGAAGTTACAATTATTGCAAACATCATTTACGGGTATTAATATGAAGGTAAAGTTTGCAATGAAATCGTTAAACAATATAAACGTTTTGCGCTTTTTTCAACAACAAAACATTGGGGTTGATGTAGTTTCTATTCAAGAACTTTATATGGCACAGAAGGCTGGCTTTGCCGCACATGATATTATGTTTACACCCAATTGTGTAGGTTTTGATGAGATTGAAAAAGCAATAGAGCTCGGCAGTCCCGTTAATATTGACAATATTGTGCAGTTAGAAATGTTTGGCCACAAATATGGCAATACTATTCCAATTTGCATTAGAATTAATCCACATTTAATCGGTGGTGGAAATCACAAAATCCAGACAGGTCATATCGATTCTAAGTTTGGCATTTCTATTTTGCAAATGCGTCATGTACATCGGGTAATTGCGGCAAACAACATTAATATACATGGTTTGCATGTACATACAGGTTCCGATATTTTAGATGCTAATGTATTTTTAAACGGTGCTAATATTATTTTAGATGTAGCTCGTGAATTTGATAATTTAGATTTTATTGATTTTGGTAGCGGCTTTAAAGTAGCTTATAAAGAGGGCGATAATATTACCGATATTTCAGATCTTGGTAAAAAACTTACAGAAACCATTCAACAATTTTATAAAGACTATGGTAAAGAATTAGAAATTTGGTTTGAACCAGGTAAATTTTTGGTTAGCGAATCGGGGCATTTCTTAGTAAAAACAAATATTGTAAAACAAACACCAGCTACAACTTTTGCTGGGGTTGATGCTGGTTTAAACCACTTAATAAGGCCAATGATGTATAATGGGCATCATAACATAAAAAACATTAGTAACCCAAATGGACAGCAAAGAGTGTACGATGTGGTTGGCTATATTTGCGAAACCGATACTTTTGGTAACGATCGTAAACTTAACGAAGTAAGAGAAGGCGACATTCTTTCAATACAAAACGCTGGAGCCTATTGTTTCACCATGTCATCAAACTATAACAGCCGTTACCGCCCAGCCGAAGTATTAATACATAATGGCGAAGCTCATTTAATAAGAAAGCGTGAAAATTTTGAAGACTTGCTGCGCAATCAGGTAGAATTAAATATTTTTAAAGCAAAAAAAATGACTACCTAACAAATAGTTGCACATCAATACATAAATACTAATTTTGCGCTATGGAACAAATGCCAATACTTACCTACGCTATAATAGCCATTACCGCTATTACCTCATATATGGGTTTTAACAATCCGGCACTTAAAGGCAGGCTATTATTTTACCCTTTCGAAATAAAAAGACAAGGCCAATGGGATCGTTTTTTAGGTCACGGTTTTATCCATGCTGATATGACACACCTCATTTTTAATATGATTACTTTTTTGTCTTTCGGCACTTTAGTTGAACGTTATTTCAAAGCTATTTTTGGAGAATTAATGGGAGCGATTCATTTTTTAATATTATATTTTTTAGGAATGATATTAGCATCAATATTTAGCTATTTCAAGCATAAAGATAATCGTAGTTATGCAGCTCTTGGGGCATCAGGAGCTGTTTCAGCAGTTCTTTTTACTGGTATAATTTTAGATCCAGGTATGATGTTTATTTTTCCTCCGATCCCAGCAATTCTTTTTGGTCCTCTATACCTTGCTTATTCTCTTTATATGGCTCGTAAAGGCAGAGATAATATTGGCCACGATGCCCATTTTTTCGGAGCAATTTTTGGCATAATTTATTCAATAGCTATTAAGCCAGATTTATTTATCCACTTTATAAATTCCATAAAAAATATGATTGGTTAAGCTGTATTTTATAGAAGCGAAAAACTTAACTCGTAAAAGATTTCCTCCCCGCCATCCGCTCCAATCTTTTTTTACAACGGGTTAAGACCCGCTGAAAAAAAAGGATTTCCACTTCTGTCCTTTAGGTTTGCAAAACAAAAGTTAGGGAATAAATAAATATGTAAGCATTCCTTTCATTTTTGTAATTTTTATAGCAAGTTATGTCCTTTAATCATAAAATATTTAAATGAAGTTAAAACCGG